>Ga0070725_10001884_pt1 | contig 11305 bp, 10 predicted proteins | sample tdDd002_FD_69781 | JGI IMG/M metagenome (GOLD analysis project Ga0070725, IMG submission 69781) | Marine sediment microbial communities from the Atlantic coast under amendment with organic carbon and nitrate - tdDd00.2 | ecosystem: Environmental > Aquatic > Marine > Coastal > Sediment | place... | reverse complement strand
TTAAACACGAGTGCGCTATACACATTAGTGCCATTTATTACTGCGATTTTGTGTCTAGTTATTTTTAAAGAGGCGTTGTCTCGATACACATTAAACGCCTATGTATTAGGCACGTTCGGTGCATTGTGGGTAATATTTAAAGGTGATATCAATGCAGTTTTTTCACTTTCCCTAAATCGTGGTGACCTATACTTTCTAGCAGGATGCTTCTCTATGGCAGGGTTCTCTATAGCCATGAAAACCTTATATAAAGGGGAAAGTATGCCAGCAACCGTATTCTGTACATTAATTGGTGGCGCATTATGGATGACGCTAGTTTTACTATTGATTGGGCAACCACTCGAAATAGAGAAAATCAATGGTACTGATTATGTGCATATCGCCTACTTAGCGGTATTTGCTACTTTATTTTCAACACTGATAATGCAAAAAATCACTGTTCAGCTCGGCCCTGCCAGTGTTATGGCTTATATATTTATCACGCCGATGTTGGTTTTGTTGTTGCAGATGATATTAAACGGCCATTCAATTCAAAATTCGATATATCCCGGTATATTACTTTCTGTTATCGCGACAATTTATCTTCAAAAAGTAAACGCAGCCAAAACTAAACCTGCTTAACGTGACATTTGCTCGACTAAAAAATCTATAAAGGTTCTTATATTCGATGACTGCTCTTTATGGAATGGATAAATAGCATAAAGCGCATGAGATTCTGCTTGCCAATCATGCAGTAATTCAACCACAGCGCCATTATTTAGCTCATCTTCAACAAACATTCTAGGTGTTAACGTTACGCCCAAGCCTGATGTGATCGCTTGCTTTAACGCTAAACCATTGTTCACCGCATATGAGCTAGGTTTTAAATCGACAATTTGCGTTTTATCTGCTTGATTAAACGTCCACTGTTTCGAAGTTGAAAGTGTGTAGATTAAACAATTATGTAATGAGAGATCTTCAGGGGTTTCCAGTTTCGGCGCATTTTCTACATATTCTGGCGCAGCACACACCACTCTTTCAATGTCTAATAACTTCCGTGATTTTAAGCTGGAATTTTTTAACAGCCCTCCTCCTCTTATCGCGATATCAATCCCTTGCTCGACTAGGTCTAGGTAACTATCACTCATGACAACTTCAATTGAAATTTCGGGATGAAGCTTCATAAACTGACAAATAATAGGATTTATTTTTAACACGCCTAGCGTCATTGGAATGCTAATTTTTATTGACCCTCTTAACACATCTGAGGATTCAATCATCGATAGGTCGGCGCTTTCTAAATTATCCAATACGTTTTTAATTTGGTCATAATAAATTTGACCACTGTCGGTTATGTGTAACTTCCTTGTTGTTCGGTTGATAAGAGCAGTTTTCAGAAAGTCTTCCAGTTCATTGATATTCTTGCTGATGGCAGCTTTAGAGAGGTTTAAGTCTTCAGCAGCAGCGCTAAAACTGCCAAGCTCTATAACTCGCCTAAATACTTCAATCGCTCTTAATTTATCCATTGAATAGCTCCTTTCAACTGTTAACTCTCAGTGAATTATTATATCACCAAGGCATTGTTTATCTACTTACAGTCACATTTTATAGTTAGCGGGGATTTCAGTTATGCTTAATTCAATGCTTTATAACTAGAGACATCAAATTAAAAATTGGAGCAACTTATGGCGGTATTAGATAACGGTGTTTGGCATGTTAATAAAGAAGCGAGTGAATTAGCCGTAGAAGACAACTTTACTACTGAAATAGTTAGTGAAAAAAACAGGTATCATTTGTACATGTCGCTTGCCTGCCCTTTTGCGCATCGCCCTTTGTTAGTTATTAAATACTTAGGTCTTGATGATGCGATATCAGTGTCATCAGTTGCTCCAAAACGATACGACAATGGCTGGCTATTCAATGATGAATTTCCTGACAGTGTCTGCAAAAAGAGTAATTTGATTGATTTGTATTTAGCAGCAAATAGTAAGTATTCCGGCAGAGTGTCTGTTCCTGTTCTATGGGATAAGAACAGGAACACTATTGTCGAGAATGACTCTTCATCAATTGCTGAAAACTTGGCTACTAATTGGCTACCCTTGGCTAAAAATCCAGTAAATTTAATGCCAACAGAATTAGCGCATGAAATTCGGGAAATGAACACTTGGTTACATCAAAATATTAACCGCAAGGTTTATCACGTAGGTTTTGCCACAAACCAAACAGACTATGACAAAGCAAGTGCAGATTTCTTTTCTGCACTCGATATATTGGATATAAAACTAGAAAAATCCTTATATCTTTTTGGCGATAAGATAACATTATCCGACTTATTTTTATTGCCAACACTGGTAAGAATGGAAGCGGTATATGAGGTTCACTTCAAAGCTAATTTAAAGCCATTAAAAGCGTTTAAAAATTTATATCGATATATGCTGAATTTAGTAGGTATAGAAAGTATTCGTGAAACCATTGATATTGATTATATGAAAACACACTATTATTTCTCACATAAACATATAAACCCGACAGGTATTATTCCATCAGGCCCTGAAATTAACTGGTAATGCTAACAGCCCAGTGTCAGCAACTACTCGACTAGTTTTTTCAAACCTCAAATAAATACAGGAAGGTTAGAAGTCAGCGAAAAATCAGTAAAACGTCATGTTTTCCACTGTTATCTCTTTATATTACCCCTAAATGATTACTTACAATGAGGACTGTGCACTATGCCAGCCAAAAAAATTTCGGGAATAACATTATTACTAGTATCGATTACGACACTTGGTTTAACGTCTGTGTGCCATGCCTATGATAAAGCAGCTTCTGAGCCTTTAACCATTATTTATGGCTTTATCGAGGGAAAAACAAAATCTATTTATTTAAGTGATGAGCAAGGTAAAAGACGGATAAAAGTGCTAGATGCTCCTAACAACGCCGGCGGTTATCCTGCAGTGTCTCCTACCGGAAAGCAATTTGCTTTTTATGGTAAATATGACAAGCGCAAAACTTGGTCTATTCACACTGCAAATATTGATGGCACCAACATGCGCCGATTAACTAATGTAAAGCATGCTTGGGATAGTGCTCCAGCGTGGTCTCCTGATGGAAAAACCATCGTATTTGCTAGAGAGTACAAAGACGACAACGAAAAGTGGCATGAAGAAATTTGGCTGATGAATGCAGATGGCACTGAGCAACGCCAAATTAAAGCACTGAAAGGGCGTGCTCCTGAATTTATGCCAGATGGAAAACTACTCTTTCAGTCTAAATCTAGCCCAAGCCAAATTAGCATTGCCAATATCGATGGTAGCAATATGATTCAGCTTACCAGTGATGAAACTAATAATATGTCACCACAAATATCGCCTGATGGTTCGCAAATCGCCTACCTTTCAAATAGAGATGGTAATCAAGAAGTGTATGTGATGAACATTGATGGTTCAAACCAAACGCGACTGACTAAAAACCGTGTAGAAGAATGGGATCCCGCTTGGTCTCCTGACGGTACTAAGGTGTTTTTTTCATCACAAAACGTCAATGGGTTCTATGATGTTTATAAGGTAAATAAGGATGGCTCTGATATTAAGAAAATCTTAAATAATGGTTCTCAATCTTCAACAGTATTTCACATAGATAAGCGCTATTTGGATAGATTAATTAAAGCGAGACAGTAATAAAAACGGTAGAAATATATCTTTTCTCCAACAGAAGTAATTAGCGTAAAAGCGAGTATGCCGCTAGCAAAGCCAATTTAATAATTAAACTCATATCAAAGTTACCGATATACTATTTATTATTAAGCAGCTTCATTGTTAGTGGCATAACAACATAGGAAATTATCGGTACAATAACCGCTACAACGATGCTCACTTCTAACAGCTTGTTCGTTGGCAGATAGGGCTGCAGCCATGTAGGTATAAAATAAACTAGTGGAACCAAGGCCAAATAGTTGATTAATGCTAATAAATGCTTGTTTGGTGCTTTCATTAATTGTTCCTCATTAAGTACCATGCAAAGCTAATGCTTCACATGGTAGATATTGTCTACTGCTGTGACTGGTTCGCTTGTAAAAAGCTGTTGTATACCCAGCGGTAAGAGGTGTGCTGCCCTAAAACCCCGCCAAGCTCCATGCCTTTTTCACTGCGCCAATCGTCCATGACTTCTGCTAATACCGACGCCCAAGTGGCAACTTTTACTCCAGCTTGCGCCATTCGATGCATTGCAGCGTCAGCAACAGATTTATTCCAAGTACCTGAAGCGTCAACAACAGCATAAACATCGTACCCTTCTGCTACCGCTGAAATTGCAGGAAACATCAAACAAACATCGGTAACTATTCCAGCCATTATTATTTTCTTGCGACCTGTCGCTTCAATGGCTTTTTTAAATTCAGGGCTTTTCCATGCGTTTATTTCACCGGCGCGTTCTATCACTTCATTACCTAAGATATCAGTGATTTCTGGCATTATTGGTCCATTAGGGCCATCAGGCATACTTGCGGTTGTAATGGTTGGTATGCCCACAGTTTTTGCTAGTGAACATAACCCTTTAATATTTTCGGTCATTAAATGTGGGTCTTGATCACGGCAACTGACTAATAGTCCGGTTTGATGATCAATCATTGCTAATACTGCATTGTCAGTTGTTAACGTTTCTGCAAATTTATTCATGTTATATCTCCTCGTATACCCTGTTGATTTATGATTGTTTACTTACAACAACGATTTCAGCATCGCTATCAGTAGAAATTTCAGTTTTATAGCTGCGAATTAAGTCGCCATCTTCGGCACTAAAAGTGTTGTTTTCGTCTGAAAATTCAGCCTTGCCTTGGCTTACATAAGCAAGTATTTCGTGATCAAACTTGATGTTTTCACCTGCTGATAGCCTGACTACATCGATAAGTGTTTTACTATCAAACGTTTCGCTCTGGTTTTTGCTGCCACCATAAATACGAGTAACGCCAAAAGCTTTTAGAGTGTAATGTTTGTAGTTTGCTGGTTGACCAGGTTCATCAGGTAATACCCATAGCTGCAACATGCGATTTTTGGTGTTGTCGGGGTTAATTTCATTATGAGAGAACCCTTCACCGCCCGCTCTTTGAACCTGAACTTCACCTGCTTTTAAACTTTGCCCATGTTCTAATGAGCCTTCATGACTTACCCGCCCTTTCATCATGATTGATATAACATCTATCTCTTTATGGGGATGCATATGGGTTTCACCTTTCGGATTAAACTGGGCATCTGCAAGGTATACAAAATTACCAATGCCATCGAATGTCTTAGGTGCTTTTCTACTACCAAACACGCGACGGTCAGTCACTAAACGATGCTCCGTAAGTCCTGCAAAACCGCCTAACGGTAACGACTTTTTACTTAGTACATCCATACCATTCTCCGACTATTAATAATTGCTAATTGCTTTATGCAAACAATAATAGACCTCCGCCACTGTTCAATAAATACCGAAAAATTGATAAGATAATTTCATTTTTAACAACAATGAGAATTCTGTGGAACATGATCTGAATGATATGATGGTTTTTTTAGCTGTTGTAGAGATGGGCAGTTTTACCCTTGCTGCTGAGAGATTAGGCATGCCTAAAGCGAATGTTAGTCGTAAAGTATCTCGCTTAGAGCAGAAGCTTGATATTACTTTGCTCGAACGCTCCACACGATCTCAACATTTAACAGAAGCAGGAAAGCGTTATTTAATTCATTGTAAACGTGTGCATGAAGAATTAGATCTAGCGACAGCTTGCGTTTCTGAGCTGCAACATAGCTATAAAGGCAATTTAAAAGTTGGAGCATCAGTTGCGACAGGGCAGCACATTTTAAGGCCTTCCTTGGCTAAATTTATGCACCAATACCCAGACATATCGATACAACTTAACTTAATTAATAGGCGCATAGACTTCATTGAAGAAGGGTTTGATGTGGTGATTCGTATCGGAAAGTTAAATGATTCACTATTGATAGCTAAAAAATTAGGTACCGTTACACGAAGACTATTCGCAAGCCCTGAATATATTGCTAAACACGGAAAACCTTCAACAATTGAACAGTTAACTCAACACCAGTTGCTCATCATGAATCCAGTTAATAATGATGCGAAATTAACGCTAGTTTCAGCAAAAAACGAAGAACACACGATAAACTGTAAACCACGTTTATTAGTGAATGACTTTTCAGTGCTTAAGCAATCAATAGTTGATGGAGCAGGTATTGGTGTATTACCTGAATATTTAGCTCGAGAAGAAGTTGAGTTAGGAAGACTAGTTACGTTTTTGCCTGATTGGAGTATGACAAATATTGATATTTATGCGTTATACCCTCGTAACCGAGCAAAGATACCAAAAGTTAAAGCTTTTTTAGATTTTGTCACCAAACTCTATGACGACGTACTGAACTAAAGTGACTATGAGTATTTGTTCAAAAGTAGACCTTTAATATGCTCTGTTTTGTAATGCGTTCTATACTTTTGATTACGCTTATATTACATAGACAGTTATTTGGAGAGTTTTACAATGCATAGAGCGATAGGTAGCGTTGCAATATTGATAACTACTTTTGCAAGTTTTTCAGCTATCGCTAGTGAAGCGACAACGCAACTGGATGAAGCTTTGGCCGCAAAAGAAAAAGCATTAGTTGAGAAGCATTGTACTTCTTGCCATAGAAAAAGTTTGCTCATACGTAGTTCGGGCTACAGTTACAAACACTGGAAATCGTTAACCCGAACTATGATTGATTTGTCGAACATGCCAGAAACTGAAAAGTTAATTTTTGGCTATTTAGCAAAGACTTACCCACCAAATACACATCGTTCACCTAAGCTTATCTCTGGTGATGTTCAAATAACTTTTGAACAATGGCATACACCTACTTTAGGCCAGCGTTCTCGTGATCCTGTTGAAGCTCCCGACGGTTCGATTTGGTGGGCTGGGCAGCGTGCCAACTTAATTGGTCGCATTGATCCTATTACCAGTGAAATGAAAGAATATAAGCTGCCACCCAGTGCTATGCCTCATTCCGTAACACCTGATAAGTATGGAGGTATTTGGTACACAGGCAATAAAAACGGCACGATAGGAAAACTTAATCCAACCTCAGGAAAAATTACCGAGTTCAAAATGCCCGACAAAAATGCCAAAGACCCACATACCGCGACATTTGATGACAACGGGATTCTTTGGTTTACTGCTCAGCATAGCAATATGATAGGTCGATTAAACCCACAAACGGGTGATATTAAATTAGTCACTATGCCAACAGAAGGTTCGCGCCCTTATGGTATAAAAATAGATGCTAATGGCAATCCTTGGGTAGCCTGTAATGGCAGTAATTGTTTAGTTAAAGTGAATCCAATAACGATGCAGTTAACCGAGGTTAAACTACCACATGATTCGACAAAAGTGCGCCGCTTAGACATCGCTAAAAGCGGTGATATTTGGTACGTCAATTCGTCTCGCGGAAGGCTCGGGCGCTACACTCCAAATACGGGTGAAATAAAAGAATGGTTGTCACCAAGCGGTGAAAAGTCGCACCCGTATGCGATAGTCATTGTAAATGACATGGTTTGGTACAACGAATCTGGCAAGCGACCTGATGCTTTAGTCAGATTTGATCCGACAACAGAGGTTTTTCAAAGCTGGGCTGTTCCATCAGATGATTTTTATGCTGGCATTATCAGGCACATGCGCCCAGCACGAAATGGTGACATACTAATACACCAAAGCAGTACCAATAAAATTATTCGAGTGAAGATAAAGCCGAATTAGGAAAGGCGTTTTCACGCAGTCGTTTAAGTTTTGCTAATGCAGCTCAAGTAATAGCTTAATTATTAATTAACCTTTTGCCTCCCATGGAGCCTTAGGGCTAACCTTATCAATTATATGATCAATAAAAAGCCTAATAGCTTTTGTCATGTACTTATGAGATTGATAAATCACAAACATATTTGATGTTGGTGTTTCATAGTCTGTTAAAACTTTTACTAGTAGCCCTGATTCAAGGTGGTCATTAACCAGCGCACTAGGAACATAGGCGACACCTAAACCATTTAATGCCGACTCTATAATTAAGTGCATGCTTGTTGTTGCATATCTCCCTGAAACCGTTGCTTGGAAATGCTTGTCTTTTTTGATGAATTGCCAATGATTGTGCGATAACGAGTTTCCCATAATAAGACAGTTCACGTTTTCAAGATCACTAGGGTGTTTTATTGTTTCTACTGTTTTTAAAAACTCAGGGCTTGCACAACAAATACCCTTTTTGGGTCCAATTTTTCTCGCGATTAATGATGAATCTTGCAGCTGGCCTGAGCGAAAGGCAACGTCAATACGATCTTCTACCATATTGATATAACTGTCAGAGGTATCTAACTCTATATTGATTTCAGGATACTCTTTTAAAAACTCTATTATCCAAGGTTGCGCATATTGCACAGCAAAATCAAAAGGTGAAGAGATGCGAATTTTTCCCTTTGGTGTAGCTTGCGCCTGCATCACTATATCGTTCGCGTCTTCAAGTGCAGTAAGGTGTTGTTGACATAAATAAAAGTAATGGCGCCCCTCTTCCGTTAAGGAGAGTTTGCGCGTAGTGCGATGTAACAACTTAACACCAAGGTATGATTCTAGTTGTACCACTTTTCTACTAACTGTAGTAGAAGGCATGGCTAACATTTTACTTGCCCCTGCGAAACTTCCGGCTTCGACAACACTAATAAATACTTTGATATCGTTAAGGTTCATCAAATTACTCACAAAAATGGGATTAACAAATCCAATTAAACCATCTAATCAAAGGGTACGCCTTGATTTAAGATTTATCAATAGTAATTGAGACAGGATTTATAAAGATGGCAAGACAAATTAAAGAAATTAGAAGTGGTAGAAAACATGGCCCCGTAAGTAGCTTTGTCAATTCAACCAATGTTGCTGAACTTAGCCCTTTTGTACTGTGGGATCACTTCCATCTCCCGTATGTTGAAGGAACTGCAGGATTTGATTTTCATGGGCACTCTGGAGTTGCCACTATAAGTTACCCACAAATAGGTGATATCGGCCATGAAGATACAGGCGGCCACACGGGTATGCTTAATGCGGGCGGTGTGCAAGTAATGTCAGCAGGCTCAGGTGTATTGCACAAAGAAACGGTTTACCCAAGCAATCATGTTGCTGATGCATTTCAACTTTGGGTTGCATTACCAGCAAGTCACTTAGAAATGGGCCCAGTTTCCTATTCGACTATACAGCGACAAAACATACCGATTGTTGAAACAACTGGCGCAAAAACCAAAGTAGTAATCGGCCAGTTTCAACATCAAGAAAGCACAGTACAAGCACCGGTAGATATGACGTATTTACATGTCAATTTAACTGCAGAGCACAGCTGGCAGCACTTTATTCAAGAATCTCAATCCACCGCATTTATTTATGTTCGTAATGGTGCTGTAGAAACTGGTGGTATGCGCTTATCAGCTGGTGAACTTGGGATCTTTGAAAAAAGTACAGATGAATTATCAATAAAGGCTTTGCATCAAAATGCTGAATTTTTATTGATTTCAGGTACACCGCTTGAACAAGAAATTATTAGTAATGGTGCTTCTGTACACAGCAGTAAAACAAACTTAATCGCAGGTGTTCAAAAAATACAACAACTGCACTCACATGGCACTAGCCATATTTCTTAAAGAGAGATCTATTATGAATACTACTACTTTTACACCAGAAAATACTGTGATGTTACTTATCGACCATCAAGTTGGCACTATGGGCTGGGTTGGTTCGCTAGCACTTGATGAAATCAAGAAAAACACCGTTGCATTAGCTCGCGCGGCGAAAGAAACAGGTATGCCGTTAATCTTAACTTCCAGCATGGAAGACCAAGCGCAAGGGCCATTGTTTGACGAATTGATTCAAGCGGTACCCGAAGCTTACGAAAATAGAATCCTTAGAGCCGGTATGGTCGATAGTATGAAAGACGAGAATTTTGCTGCAGCAGTAGAAGCCACAAAGCGAAAAAATATCATCATTGCAGGTATCACTACTGACGTTTGTGTTGTTTATCCTGCTATTACAGCAATAAGCAAAGGTTATAACGTGCAAGTTGTTGTTGATGGTTCTGGCTCTCCAACCACTCTTGCGGACGAAACAGCGTTAAGACGTATGGAAAGTCATGGAGTAACGCTTACTTCAACTAATCAGTTAATTGCCGAATTAGCGCAAGATTGGAGTAGTGAAAACGGTGGCAAATTGATTCAAGTATTGTTTGAAGAGATATTGTCAAAATTACACTAAGCATTTAACGCAATGTTCAATGCTGGTTCATATGCGATAAGCCCGTTACTTTCCTGTAATTACGAAAGTATTGGGCTTAAATTTTTATGTAGCTATTAGTTCATTTCCAATACGCTTTTCTTACCATTTAAATAGCCTCGATAAAGTCTGTCGCTGTTTATCAACAAAACTTCTCCATTTTTGCCATTTTTTATGCTGCTATCTATGGCAACAACTTTACCATGGTATCGACTTAACACTTGCTCTTGCGACGTATGCCCAACAACGATTCGGTCAATACTAAAATGTTTAAGGATTTTATCTAATTTTTCTTCATTAATTGAAAGTAAGCCAAAATAACCTCGATACCATATAGGTCCATCGGTACCATGTAAAAAACTTTCATTAGATGCTCGTTCACGGCCAAGTTCTTTTTTAACCAAGCTTTGCTTAAACGTTGAATTTATCTGGGCAAGGCTCATTTTTAACTCTGCAATTTCAGGACTAAAGCCGCCATGCATATACAAAACATTATTTATTTTAACCAATACCGATTTACTTCTTAACCATGCACCAAGTACTGAATTATCACTAAATAGCGCTTCAAAAGATTGCTCAAACAAGTTTCCAACAACCTGATATTTTTCATGTAAATACCTTAAGTCTTGGTTAAGTACCATAACCTCATGATTACCTAGCAATAAATGTATTTTACCGCCAGCATCTGCGGCTAATTTTTCTAATCGGTATAAATACCAAAGCGTCTCGGTCACTTTGTCGCCACGGTCAAAAATATCTCCGGTAATGACAAGATGTCCATCACCAAAAATCCAATTTCCTTCTAAATCAACAACCTTGTGCTGTTGTAATAAGGTTTCCATTAACGCAAATTGCCCGTGAATATCACTAATAGCAATAACGTCAAAATCTCCGCGATATATAGCGTTGGCTGCTACGTGGTTAACTGAATCAACCCTTGCTTTTAAGCCGCATTGTTCAAAGTTAAACGGCAATTCAATGCTGTGATATTTTTTAGATTTTTTCTGC
>Ga0070725_10001882_pt1 | contig 11312 bp, 8 predicted proteins | sample tdDd002_FD_69781 | JGI IMG/M metagenome (GOLD analysis project Ga0070725, IMG submission 69781) | Marine sediment microbial communities from the Atlantic coast under amendment with organic carbon and nitrate - tdDd00.2 | ecosystem: Environmental > Aquatic > Marine > Coastal > Sediment | place... | reverse complement strand
AAGGCAGCCGATGAAACATCTGCTTGCGTGTAATACATCTGAACATCATTGATTAAATCTATTACTGCTGTATCTATTAATTGAGCCGTCGGAATCGTTGTGATCGCATCTTCTCCAGTAATAAAATCTGGACGTGCGATAAAATCATTTGAAATTTTTCCGACTACTGTATTAGCGTCTACAATAGATTGTTCATGAACATAGGCAAACTTTTCTACCATTTCTGGTGCCGGGTCTACCTTTTTTGTTTCCAAATGATCTATAGCAACTGACTTCACATCATAACCATTACCTGATTTTTCAACTGTGATTTCTGCTTTTGCCAAGGCCCAACCGTATTTACCTGGTGCCACGATTTTTACGCCATTGACTTCTTCATTTGTCTTTGAATGTGCATGGCCCGTGAAGATGGCATCGAATGCTGGAATTTTCTCAGCAATTTCTCCAGCACCTATGTAACCATGATCCCCATCAAGACCAAGGTGGAATGCACCAATCAACACATCGTACTGACCTTCAAGCTCTTCAACAGCCTTTTGCGCTTCTTCTAAAGTCCCTTTGAATTCCAATCCTTCGAAATGACTTGGTGAGCTGGCTTCCCATAATGGTACATGTGGTGGGATAAGTCCAACGATTGCAACTCGTACGCCATCTACATCATAAATCTCATAAGGCGATTGCCACCTAGTATCGGTATCTTTGTTATAGATATTAGCCGATAGTACATCACCTTCAAAAGCCTCAATATTTTTCTTTAAAAAGTCCAGTTCAAAATTAAATTCATGATTTCCAATAACCCATGCATCATAATCCATGAAATTTAACGCTTCTACCATCGGATGTACCGCTTGGCTATTAAATAGTTCTGCACTGTTATCCTGCACAGTGTCACCTGTGTCGATTAATAATAAATCCGGGTCCACCAACCGCTCTTGTTTAACAAGCGTATAAATCTTAGCTAATCCTGCATCACTATCACTGGAATCCGTTGCATAATCATGAGCATATATTCTTCCATGCATATCTGATGTCTGGAGAATTGTTACCGTTTTTTCCTCTGCTGCAAAGGACATCATCGTAAATCCGTTCAACAGCATCGCAAGGACCATTAGTAGTGACAATACTTTTTTGTTGATTCTCATTCTTCACCCTCCTAAAATAGAATTTAGTTTCACTCCACTTATAGCATTCGATAAATAATATGAAAAACCTTTGTATATTATTAATAAATTGTAGCCAAAGGCTAAAAACTCATGATAGGATATAAGAGATATTCAAACTACATACGAGGAGGCTCACAATGATTTGTCCAAATTGTCAGGCTAAATTTAATGGATTCCGTATGGGAAAAGAAAAAGAACAACACATTATCAAATGTGGTAACTGTGATAAATTTTTAATCCCAACAACACAATCGTATAATGCGCTTAATAAAAAGAAAACACTTGGTATGCTCGCGATAGGTGCCTTGTACGTACTAACGATAGTCGGCTACAATGTGATTTTTGCCAACCAAAGCGACTGGTATTTCTATTCACTATTGATTATCGGCGCCATTGTTGGTTCAAAATTTTATGTGATGTATTATAAGAACAACTACGAGAGTACTGTCAAATTCGAACAGTATGATGTACGCCAAGTACAAAAATGTGATATTGACACTTAAAAAGTCTGCAAAAATATTGCAGACTTTTCTAAACTTTTTGAAAACTTGGTCGATATTATTAACACATACTTTTTTCTGGTATGAAGTTAATACCAAGCTGTTATATTTTTTTAAAAGATCCGGTCTTCTGGATCTTTTCTTTTTTTGAGTCGTGATACAACTGGTAGTCTCGTCACCAAAACAAAGCCACCAAGTAAATAGGCAAATTGTATGGACATTGCCTTTGACAAGTATCCAAGGCCCAACTGACCAAGTACGCTTCCGCCCGATCCAACCAAAGAATCGAAAGATATAATTGTCGCCCGCTTGTCGGACGGTATTAAACTATGCAAATACGCTTGTTTCATCGGCATGCTTAAGCCCATGAAAAAAGCAAAAACCATAAAGCTTGTAACAGACAACACAAATGAAGTTGATAGCCCGATAATAATTATTGAAAGTCCTTGGACACTATAGGCAATCATCAATACAGATGTTCGGTGTGAAAACCGCCCCATCCAATGATGCAATGTAAAATTTGCTATGATCTGACAAATGGAAACACCCGCTGAAACAAAACCAGCAATCCAAACTGCTGAGGAATCTCCATACAACTCCAAAAATAATGGTTGCCATGCATACCATCCCCACATCATGAAGCCTGAAAAAATAAAACTGAGCATCATATGAAGCCTTACCGAATGATGATGTACACCATACTTGAAACTATCAATTGTGACTTTGCGCATTTCCTCTGGTATTTTTTGCAGGATCAATTGTCTCGGCTCAAATCCCAGTTCCTTCATCCCGTAAAATGCCACTGTAGCGGCTAACACAAGGGTCACAGACCTTATGACGTAAGGCAACTTCAAATTGTATGTGCCTATAAGCCCTCCAGAGATTGTTCCGACCAGCATCATGGCATTTGCAACCATGCCTGATCGTGCAAATATTTTATCTATCTGCCCTTCATACCCAGTGCTGTTCAGTGCGTCGACAAGCCAAGCTTCGACAGCGCCAGTATAAAAAGTGTAAGCCAACCCTAGAACAACCGACATTAGGGAAAAATACAACAAGTTATTCTCTAGATCTGCTGCATAGACATACCCCATAGTCCCTATACTCAGAACAATTGTACTCATAATAAATGAATGTCTGCGTCCCAAAGTATCAGCAAACACACCTGTAGGAATTTCGAACAATGCCATTGCAGCGGTATAAATTGCATTCACCAGAAATACCTGATAAATATCCAATCCTGCACTCATTAAAAACAAAGTATTGATTCCCCATATCAAGGATGCTGATATGGTAAACAACCCTGTGATCCACAAGTAAATCTTAATGATCTGTCTACTTTTCATTTTTACCTCCAATTCCTACCCACACCTTAAAATATACCCTATATTCATATCTCACTATCTTAAGACAAAGCAATATTTAGAAATTAACACACATAAATATGTTAATTCTATTTAACAATATGTAAAATTTAGATATACTATAAACATGTTTAGGACTGAAAATACACTATTACAAACGGAAGGATTGATTGATTAATGAAATTAAAAGCAAAAATATCACTAGTGACCGTATTAATTGTTATCATTTCAAGTATCGCACTCACTTTTATGAGCACACAAAACACACGACAACTAGCACTGGACATGATGAAAGACGAAGGCTTCACCTTGGCGGACAACGTTCTGGATCAAGTAGCCGAATCAGATGAGTTTATTGAAGTCGTAGATGACTTTTTAGGCACTAAAATTCTACAAGCTGCAAGCGCAGTTGATTACTCTGATCAGGAACAATGGGGAACAGCATATCTGGATGCCCTTGCAAAGGATCTGGATGTTACAGAAATCAACATCATCGGTCTCGATAGAAAAATCAAGTACTCAAATATTGAAGATTACATTGATTGGGAATATCCAAAAGGCCATGCCATGGATACAATATTTGACGCTGGTGCACAAACCTATATGGAAGATGTCAGAGAAAACCCAGTAGATTCAAAATTCTATAAATATGGTGGCATCAACTTAAAATCAGAGTATTATGTTCAAGTGGGTATTTCCGCTGATGAAGTCAACGCCATCAAAGAATCTTTCGATTTAAATCGTATATTACTAACTGAAGATTCAAAAGAAGAAATCGAGTATGCACTTTTTATTGACCAAACTGGAACAGCAGTCGCTGGAACTGAATCAATGATTGGAACCCTTTATGAGGATGACGTGACAAAAGGGGCACTTAAGGGTCAAAACGGGGCAGCTTTGTGGCTTGATGAAGCTACTGGAATAAATGTTTACGATGTACAGGTCCCTGTCCTTGAAGATGGACAAGTTATCGGTTCAATCGCCCTTGGATTTTCTCTTGAGCACATGGAAGAGTCTGTTGCAGCAAATGTTCAAAAATCGATACTGACAACTGTTGTGATTATATTAATCGCCCTTGTCATCATCTTTATCTTCGCTGGCATTCTTGTAAAGCCTTTGACTGAACTTGTACATGTTATGAGCGCCCTTGCCAAAGGTGATTTCACATCTACTATCAGCAAGAAAACACTTCAGCAAAAAGATGAAATTGGCGAAATATCCAAGTCGTTGGACCAAATGCAGGACTCATTGAAAATGCTTATTCATAACGTCATTGGAAATGCCAAAGAAGTGGGTTCATCAACAGAAAGTCTATCAGGCATTATGGAAGAGACATCAAAGGCTATTGAAGAGAATGCCCACGCTATAGAATCCCTTGCATCATCTTCAGAAAATCAGGTTGAAGCCGCTGACAGCATCTCTAAAAATGCTTCTGAACTTGGTGTGCAAGTCGATAACAGCAAAGCCCTTATCCAAGCAGCGAATGAAAGTGTGATCACTGCTGGCAAACAATCTGATGAAGGAAAACTACGCATCCAAGAGATGGAATCTATTTCTGAACGAAGCAACCAGAACGCAGTGAGGATTGAAGAAGGTGTTATGGCTGTGGACACTGCAATAACAGATATGGTCAACTTCATTGATATCATCAAATCTATTTCAGAGCAAACCAATCTCCTTGCACTAAATGCATCGATCGAAGCTGCAAGAGCTGGTGAAGCGGGTAAAGGATTTGCGGTTGTTGCAGACGAAATAAGAAAACTGTCTGTAGAAACCAATGAAGCGACTGAACAAATCAATGGTTTAATCGACAATGTTCAGGACAAGGTCAACGGCTCTGTAAAAGAGGCAAAAGGTGTTAGAAAGATTGCTTCTGAGCAACTGACTGCCCTTACAAGTGTGACTGGCGCATTTGAAAACATCAATGGTGCATTATCCGACCTAATCGTTAAAATGGATGGGGTAATGAGCAGCACAGAATCTGTTAATGACATGAAGGAGCTGATTGTCCAATCAACAGAAACGATGGCTGAAATGACAGAGTCGATCTCCGCTACTTATGAGGAGATTTCAGCTTCTACAGAAGAACAAACTGCATCTGTACAGGAAGTGACTTCCTTAGCGGCCAACAATATGCAGCTTGCAGAAGGACTGACAGCAGAAGTAGAAAAATTCAAAGTATAAACACATTAATTTTATAAGCAATGGGCTATCCTTTTTGGATAGTCCATTTTTTTAAGTGTTCAACTTTTTTAAGTAATTCAAAGTGCACCCTTAATCTGACAGATTCTCTCCCATCTATTGAATTCACCCACTACATCTGCTATATTAAGCCTTATACTTTCAGCGTTCAGGCTGGAAAAAATACAAGAAGGAGGAATATCACATGGCATTCGAAATCGTAGCAAAAATTCCGACACCGGAAGAAATGCGTGCACTCATCCCACTGGATCCTGCTCTAGCAGCAATTAAGAAATCCAGAGACAAAGCAATTCAAAATATTTTCTTAGGAAGTGATGATCGATTTATGCTCATCATCGGTCCATGTTCAGCACATAATCAGGATGCTGTAAGTGCATATGTCTCTAAACTTGCACAAGTACAAGATCAAGTAAAAGATAAAATTCTAATTGTCCCTAGAATTTATACCAATAAACCAAGAACAACCGGGGAAGGTTATAAAGGCATGATGCATCAACCCAACCCGACCGAACAGCCAAATATGGTTGAAGGCATCAAAGCCATCAGAAAAATGCAGATACAAGTGCTTAAGGAATCTCACCTTAGCTCTGCTGATGAAATGCTATACCCTACAAACCTTGGCTATGTAGAAGATCTACTAAGCTACATTGCTGTTGGTGCCCGTTCTGTAGAAAATCAAAAACACCGTTTGACTGTCAGTGGTGTTGATGTGGCAGTAGGCATGAAAAATCCTACCAGTGGCGATATAGGGGTCATGCTGAATTCAATCAGAGCGGCTCAGATTCCACATGTGTTTGTATACAATAACAACGAAGTCAAAACGACTGGAAATCCAACGGCTCACGGTATTTTACGAGGAGCGGTCAACCAGTATGGACGTAATATCCCTAATTATCACTATGAGGATTTAATGTACGTTGCCAAGCAATATCACAAACGTGGTCTTGAAAATCCATCATTGATTGTCGATTGTAATCACGCAAATTCAATGAAGCAACATATGGAACAACCTAGAATTGCGATGGAAGTTATCCGTAACAGAAAATACAATAGCGATATTAAAAATATGATCAAAGGTCTTATGATCGAAAGTTACTTGGTCGATGGTCGTCAAGATGTTTCTGGAACAGTCTTTGGACAATCCATTACAGACCCTTGTATTGGATGGGAAGAATCAGAACGTCTTATCTATGAAATTGCAGATCAGTTATAAGTAACACACAAAAAAACTCTAACCCTTATTTAAGCCATAATTATGGTCTCAAATAGGGATTAGAGTTTTATTTATTTGTCTTTTAATAACTGGGTAAGATTTGGACTGGTCTTTTTCCATTCCCTTGTTGTGTACACAACCTTATGTTTGGGAAAATCCGCAAATTCCAACACAGCTTCAATAATCTTATTGATTGCTTCTTTATCCCTACCGTGGACCATGCCATACACATTATACCGCCAATTTGCTTCGGTCTTTCGTTCATAAACATGACTAATCCCCTCTATGGACATTAGTTTTTCGGCAACGCGCATAACATCACCATCTGGAATTTGCCAAGCTGTTAATGCATTATACTGGTAAACAGTCTTGTGATGAAATACAATTGGTGCGATCCGCTTCAAAAGACCTTTCGTTTGCATGGCATCGATTCTCCGTAATACTTCATCCTCGGCAACATGCAATTGCCTAGCAATTTCTTTATAAGGTTCTAATCCAGTAGGAATATCACCAGACAGAAGCAACAATAATTTCTTATCCAATACGTCCATTTAGCCCTCCTAAAACTTGAAAACAACCTTTGTCTTGAATTTCTTCTTTGATGGTAAATTAAGCAGTTCTTCTACGCCTTCCAAACCTTGAATATCACTTAAAACAGCATCAATCTCCTCCTTAGAAGAGGCCATGAAAGTAAACCACAAATTATACGCATCGTCTCTTTCATAATTATGTGTTACGCCTTCATACTGGCATAATTTTTCTGCCACACAACTGACATGGCCAGATGATACTTTCAGTCCTACAAGGGTACTTCTAATCCCCAAGGCATTAATGTCTACAATCCCGCCAAAGCGTCTTATTAGTCCTTTGTCCTTCAATCCCTCGAATAGTTCATACACTTCTGTTTCAGTCATCCCTAACTTCTTGCCAATAGCTTTATAAGGACGCTGCGTTACCGGGATTCCTTCCTGCATGATATTCAGTATTGCCTTTTCTTTACTTGTCATCTGATCACTCCTTTGGTTGATAGCAATATGAGGACATAGGATCCTCCTCCAAAAAGTCACCGGTTCTATAATAGGCTCTTGCTCTACACCCACCACATATGGAGTGGTCCGCACAATCGCCGCACTTTCCTTTATAATTGTTTTCATCTCTTAATTGCTTAAACACGTCACTGTCAGTCCAAATCTTATCGAAAGACATCTCCTTTGCATGGCCAGCAACGATTGGCAAATATGGACATACATGAACCTCCCCGTCAGGCAAAATGCAACAATAGCCAATACCTGCAATACACCCCCGGGTATAACGCATAGGTACATCCATACGTTTGGCAAGACTCATGAACTGCGGTGCACAGGTTGGCTTGAGTTCAATGGAAACATTCTTTTGCTTGTTAAGAATCTTCCCTAGTGTTTTTAGATAGGCCTCATCCGACAGTGCTTTATTCGTTATACAGCTTCCTCTTCCCGCTTCAACCAAGAAAAACGGATGCAATGCACCTGCACCAAGATGTTGACTTTCATCAATAAGCGCTTCCAGTTCATCGACATTATCTGTCGTCACAGTTGTATTAATTTGTACACGTATCCCAGCCTCTATACAGTTGGCTATTCCCTCAAGGGCTTTCTCATAAGCACCTTCGGTATTTCTGAACGCATTATGTTGTTTAGGATCATTGGAATCCAAACTGATGCCTGCTGCTGCAATGCCTGCTTCTTTTAACGATTGGGCCCGCTCTTTGGTCATCAAGGTACCATTGGTTCCAAGTACAGGAATAAGCCCCAAGGATTTTGCATGAGCGGCAAACACTTCCAAGTCGTCTCGCATCAAGGGTTCCCCACCACTAAGTATCAATATCTTAAAGCGTCCTGTGTGAGAAATCTCTTCGATCAAGCGGATACCTTCAACAGTGGTCAATTCATTTTCAGCACAATTATGATCAGAATCTCTATAACAGTGGTCGCAATAGAGGTTGCACCTCTTGGTAATATTCCATGAAAGAATCATCGTTCGTCCTCCTTCAAATAGCAACCAGGATCTTCTCCCCATAAGTCACCAGTTACTGAATAAGCCCTGGCTCTAAGATTACCACCACATATATCTATCCAACGACAAGTTTGGCACTTGTCTGGCAAATAGTCTCTCTTATTTCTTAAGGCATTGAGCGCATCATTGCCTTTGATCCATATGTCCTCAAGGGACGCCTCCAATACATTCCCTAAAGGCATGAATCTTGAAAACTGGTCTGGGAACACATTACCGTTCCAATCTATGTTCATTATGGCAATCCCTGAACGATTCCCTTTATTGCGACTTAATTTTTCATACAGAAGAACCGCTTGCTCCGGATCCTTTTCCTTTTGTTTTAAATACAGATATGGACCATCGGTATGATTGGTTACTGTCAAAACCTCTTTATCTATGCCCTTGGTCTGTGCATCCAGAGCATAGGCGCTGATTCGATCCATAAAAGTCCTGGCCTGTTCATCTGTCAGCATCATATCCTTGATGCCTTCTCCACGACCAGATGGGACCAAATGGTAAAAGCAAATTCTGTGTATGTCCTCCTTTTCCATTAGCTCAAGAATGCTCGGTACTTGATGAATATTCTCTTTATGAATCGTCATCCTTAATCCAACCTTCTGTCCTACTGCTCTACAATTTTCAATTCCTTTTAAGCTTTTTGCATATGCACCTGAAACCCCTCTAAATGAATCATTTAACGCTTCAAGTCCATCAAGACTTATCCCTATATAACTTACTCCTAGTTCTTTCATTTGTTTAGCCACATCATGGGTAATCAGTGTACCGTTAGTCGATAGACTGACACGAATGCCTTTATCCCGTATGTATGTTATTATGTCAATTAAATGGGGATGCATAAAGGGCTCACCACCCGACAAAAGGATAACAGGCACTTTTAAAGCCGCTAATTGGTCAATTGTTTCCTTGATTTGTTCCAATGACAACTCATTTTTCGAAGATGATACTGCACTTGAGTAACAATGTTGACATTTTAAGTTACATGACTGCGTAATGTTCCAAGCAACAACAGGACCCATGTGTTCACTAACACCATGGGTCGCATTTTTACATTTTTTTGAATATCTAATAGAAGTCGCTTCATCATCTGTTGGTTTTAATAATTGAGTAATATCGATCATTGAATCTCCCCTTCATTATTTATTAATGTCTTTTATTATGCATGATACGCCTACTTTTATTCAATCGCAAGAGGTATTTCCATAATAAATCGTGTATACTTGCCTAGCTCACTTTCAACATACATTGCACCATTCATTTCCCTAGTCACTAAACTGTATATTAGTGAAAGTCCAAGACCGATATGTTCATCCGTATCGCTTGTCGAATAAAAAGGTGTAAATACATTCTGCATTCCCTCTTGAGAGATCCCTTTGCCGAAATCTTCAAAGATGATACGTACCTTCTCTTCAATTGTAACCAACTTTATGACAATCTTACCATTATCAAGTCCCTCATATCCATGAATCAGGGTATTGAGTATTAGCGCATGGAAAATCTCATTGATCCAGGCTTTGGATGTATAAATTGATGCATCCGACCCAATAATAGAGATGCTGTAAGTGTTCAAACGACGGTCAATATCACCAACTGTGTTCACAAATTCATTAATAAACTCATTTAAATGAATCACACTTTTTTTACCACTCCACTGTGATGTTTCCAGTGATTTAAAACGATCGATAATCTCACCTGACCGCTCAAGATTACTGATAATAGATGATTGTGACTGTAGTGCCATATCTAAAAATTCTGCCACATCCTTAATGGACAAGTCGTTCTTAATGATTCGATAGGACAATTCACTTGTCTTTTTATTCATATAGGTAATGGATGTCAAACTACTGCCCAGTGGCGTATTTAATTCGTGCCCCACCCCTACGATCAATTCACCAAGCACTGAATATCGTTGGGCTTCCAACAATTTTTCCTGAGTGTTTAATAAATCATCCATTGATGCCTCAAGCTCATCGTTGGCCTCAGCAAGTGATGCCGTCCGCTTCTCGATTTTGGTTTCCAGCTCTTCATTCAATTCATGTAATTCTTTGGTCTTTGACTGAACTTGGTGGCGCAGTGTGGCATTCCATCCAAATATCATCAGCAACAATCCTAGTACGACTGTAACGGCTGCAATAATCAGTCTCATATCATTGTCACTAAAACTTCGTTCGTCCCGAATTGCAATCCACTTTCTAAGGATTTCATCTTTTTTATCTTGATCAATTTTCAATAGTGCTTTATCTAATATGTTGCGTAATTCCTTTTGATCCTTGGTCACTCCAAATCTCAAACTATATGAGTAAGGGGTTTCATCTTGAATCACAATATTCGAAATGTTCAATTTGGAGATATAATAACTTAACTGCCCTATATCCCCCATCAATGTGTCAATGTTCCCATAGGACACCTCTTTCAAGGCTTCCTCGATAGTATCATAACCGATAGTCTTCGCTTCTGGATAGACAAGTCCTATATATTCCTCGACCGCATAATCATTTAGATACCCTATTGTATAATCACCTAAGTTCTCCAAAGTGATTTCATCCCTTATCATTGAATTTGAAACCACAATATTTGGATAATTAAGCACTATTTCTGTAAATATCAAATACTCACTTCTATTTTTCGTTTTTGTTGCGAATATCAAATCAACAGAGCCTTTTCGAGCTCCATCGATGACTGCACTCCAACTTTCATGTTCTACATACTCGAAGTGAAGGTCTGAAACAGCTTCGATTTCCTTAAGCAAGTCTAGTACAATGCCTTTTGGTTGGCCATTATCGAAGTATTCATAAGGTGCATATGCAGAATCCGGCGCATA
>Ga0070725_10001879_pt1 | contig 11316 bp, 11 predicted proteins | sample tdDd002_FD_69781 | JGI IMG/M metagenome (GOLD analysis project Ga0070725, IMG submission 69781) | Marine sediment microbial communities from the Atlantic coast under amendment with organic carbon and nitrate - tdDd00.2 | ecosystem: Environmental > Aquatic > Marine > Coastal > Sediment | place... | reverse complement strand
CACATCCAGGCGTCCCCCCGCCCCAGCGCGCGCGCCGGATAACCAGCTAAGGACGCTTACCGGGGTTTCCCCTACCATTTCGATCCATTGCCCACCCAGCGATGTAGACGGGCGCGGGACCTGCATACCGGCTGTGGTCAGCGCCTCCATCCATTCCATTTCCGAAACCAGTTCGGCCAGAGAGCGATATCCGGGGCGATGCAGGCGCAATGCGCGAGGCCCTTCGGGGGTTTCGGCACGATAGACGGTGTTCTCTCGTCGTGCCACCAATTGAAGCGCATGAGGCTCGATTCCCCAAAGTGTGGCTGCTTGTTCTGCGATAGCTTGGCTCATGTGGTCAGCGGCGTTTCGGCCAGGACAGTGTCCAGGGCTTCGATCATCTGATCTACGTTTTCGCGCGAGAACACCATCGGGGGCCGCATCTTCAGAACATTTCCATATCGACCCAGGAAATTGAGCAGGACGCCGCGTTGACGCATCCCGTTGGCGACGCGTTTGGTGAACTCTGTGGCTGGGGTCTTTGTGTCTTGGTCCAGAACCATCTCGGCCCCAAAGAACAACCCTGCGCCGCGCACGTCCCCGATGCAGGCATGTTGACTGGACAGGTCCTGCAAACAAGATTTGGCATAGGAGCCGACTTGGTTCGCGTTTTCTTGCAGGCCTTCCTCTTCAATCACATCCAAGGTCGCCAGACAGGCAGCCATTGATACCGGATTGCCGCCGAATGTGTTGAAATAGCCAAACGCGTTGCGGAACGTTCCCATGGTTTCGGCGCCTGTGATGACGGCACCGACAGGATGCCCGTTGGCCATGGGTTTGCCGATGGTCGCGATGTCGGGAACGAACCCCATCCGGTCTGATCCCCAGAAGTGGCTGCCCAATCGCCCGAACCCCGGCTGCACCTCATCCGCGATGATCAGGCCTCCGGCGTTGCGAACGGCGTCGATCGCAGGGATCAACCAGCCATGGGGCAGGTCAGGAAAGCCTTCGTTCGCGAAAAACGGACAGACCACCAGGGCCGAGAGCCCATGCCCCTTCTGTTCCAATTCTGCGATGCGCGCTTCTACTTCGGCGGCAAAGGCCAGCGCATGGGCCATGCCAGGCTTGCCACCCAGGGGGCGATAGCTGTCCGGCGCAGGCACAAAGGCGACATTGTCCTGGTATCCACCAATCGGCGGCTTGGTCCGGCTCAATTGGGATACTGCTGCGGTATTCCCATGATAGGTGAAATCTGTGGCGATGATCCCGGTGTTCCCCGTCACCGCCTGGGCCATCCGCAGGGCGACGTCGTTTGCTTCGGATCCGGTACAGGTCATCAGAACCGAGTCGAGCGAGGGATCAAACCGGGCGACCAGACGTTCGGCATAGTCAACGATCCCGTCATGCAGGTACCGGGTGTGGGTATTCAGCGTACTTGCTTGCTTGCAGATCGCTTCGACGACCTTGGGGTGGCAGTGTCCGACATGCGGGACATTGTTATAGCAATCCAGATAGCGCCGCCCGTTTGCATCCGTCAGCCAGACACCCTCGCCCTGAACCAGATGGACGGGCTCTTCATAAAAGGTGGGCATGTTTGGGCCCAGCAGGCGGGCACGTTTATGAAGAAGGGTTTCGGTCATGCGAAGGTCCACCTTGGGAATGTTGGCCTGACTATCCCCAAAGAGCGGGGGATTGTCACCAACGATCAGCGGCCCGCCATAAGCAAAAGGGCATCGTGGTTGATGCCCTTTTGTTTTGTATAGAGTCTAGCCTTGCGGAGTGGCCTGTTTTGCTGCGTTCAGTGCTGCGCTTAGCACGTCGCGCTCTCCGATCTGGTTCGCCAGGATCAGGATCAACCGCGCGTTCAGCGCGTCGCTTTCTGCTTTGTTCAGCCCGTCATGGGTTTCCAGAAGCTCGGCATAGAAGTCATCAACGGTTTCAATGTTTGGGTCCATGTTCAGAGGCATGAGTCATTCCTTTCCGATGGCTCGGCGCAGCGCTGCGCGAACCGAATTCGTGTCAAAACCACCCCATCGGGCAGCGACATGCTGGTCTGGGCGGATCAGATACACAGCTTCAGGCGCTGCCCCCAGATAGCGATCAACCAGCGCAGGGTGTGCGCCTTCACTGCTCAGCGCCAGCGTTGTGACCGGGATGCCGTCCAATTCCAGATCATCCGGAGTATCGACATTGATGGTCATCAAGGTGAAGCCATCCCCCAGTTGGTCCAGCAAAAAACCGTGGTCCAATGGGGCGTCAGGGCAGGTAGAGCCCGGTCGCGTCCGCGCAGGGCCATCCAGCATATCCACGCCATTCAGCGGCGAACCGTCATAGGTGCACGGCACAGACAGGCGGCCCGAGTTGACCAGCGGGCGTGCGAAATCATGATGCTCGCTCAGGTCCAGAACCGCGTCACGGAAGATGCGGCTGGTTTCAGATTTAGGCGTGATGAAATCGGTTGAACGTGACGAATTCATAATGTTCTCGTCTGCACCAAAGATGCGTTCCACGTCATAGCTGTCCAGCAGGGTTTCGGGGGCTTTGCCCTCCATCACCAGTTTCAGTTTCCAGATCAGGTTATCAGTATCCTGGAGGCCGCTGTTTGCGCCACGGGCGCCAAATGGGCTGACCTGATGCGCGGCGTCCCCTGCAAACAGAATGCGGTTATGGCGGAATTTCTCCATCCGGCGGCATTGGAACGTGTAGATGCTGACCCATTCCAGATCGAAACTCACGTCCTCGCCCAGCATTGCCTTTAGTCGGGGGATGACATTCTCGGGCTTTTTCTCTTCTTCCTTGTCGATGTCCCAGCCCAGTTGCAGGTCAATGCGCCAAACACCATCGGGCTGTTTGTGCAGCAGGGCTGACTGGCCCTTGTTGAACGGCGGATCAAACCAGAACCAGCGTTCAGTGGGGAAATCGGCATCCATGATCACATCCGCAATCAAGAAGTTGTCCTCGAACACGCGGCCGATGAAATCCAGTCCCAGCATGGCGCGGACGGGGCTGCCCGCGCCGTCACAGGCAATGAGCCAGTCAGCCTCCAGCCGGTACTCGCCTTCGGGGGTGTCGATCAGCAGGGTGGCATGGTCTCCCTTGTCCTCGACGGACAGGAGCTTGTTTTTCCCGCGAATTTCAATGGGTGCGCCTGCCTCTTGTAGCTCGCGGACGCGGTTCACCAGATATTCTTCGAAGTAGTATTGTTGAAGGTTGATAAAGGCGGGACGCTTGTGTCCATCCTCGGGCAGCAGATCAAAGTCATAGACCTTGCGATCACCAAAAAACACCTTGCCAGTATTCCAGACAACGCCTTTGTCCACCATCGGTTGACCACAGCCCAAACGGTCCAGAATTTCCAGCGGGCGTTTGGCGAAACAGATCGCGCGACTGCCAAAGCTGACCTTATCGTTGTCATCAATGATGATGGCCTCGATGCCTTGTTGGGCCAGATCAATCGCTGCCGCCAGACCGATGGGTCCCGCGCCAACGATGACAACCTTGCGGCGGACCGGGCTGAGCGCATCCTGGTCGGCATGGCGCGCATAGGGGTAGAGGGGGATTTCAAAAATCTTGTTCATGTTACTCCTCCCAGAGACAACAAGGGATCGTTCACGGCCAGTAGGCCGCGTTGAATTAGGTCGATTTCGGGCAAGAAGACCCTGCCCGGATTTTGGTTAACCTTGCAAAGCGGCCCACATGTCCAGATCGCGCTGGGCGGTCCAGATGCGCGGGGTGTCGATCCCGCGCGCCTCGTCATAAGCACGGGCGACGTTGAAGGGCAGGCAGTGTTCATAGATTGCGTAATCGGCGAACTTGGGGTCGCATTCCTCGCGGCAGGCATCCCAGGCCTCTTTCAAGGTGCCATTGCGTGCGGCGACCTTGGCAATCGGGCGGTAGGTGCTTTCGACAAAATCACGGGTGTTTTCGATGGCGGCGTTCACCATTTCTTTGCCGACCAGCGCATCGCCACGTCCCGGCGCAATCGCGTCCACGTCATAGGCCTTGATCTTGTCCAGAGTGTTACCCCAATCACCAAAATGCCCGTCACCGCAATAGCAGGCCGAGTGGTATTCCACGATGTCTCCGGTGAACATCACATTCTGGTCGGGTACGTAGATCACGGAATCTCCTGCCGTATGTGCCCGACCGATCTGGCGGATGTCCACGCGGCGGTTGCCCAGATACACGGTCATCGAGTCGCTGAACGTCGTGGTCGGAAACGTCAGGCCAGGGATGGATTCATGCCCTTCGAACAGGCGCGGGAAACGTTGGAATTCGCTGTCCCAGTCCTCTTGCCCGCGTTCCACGACCATTGCGCGGGCGGCGTCGGACATGATCACCTGCTGCGCACCGAACGCGCTGGCGCCCAGAACACGCACGGCGTGATAGTGGGTCAGAACCACATGGGTGATCGGCTTGTCGGTGACGCTGCGCACGCATTCAATCACCTTGTTTGCCAGGCGCGGGGTAGCCTGGGCCTCGACGATCATCACACTGTCGTCGCCGATAATCACGCCCGAGTTCGGGTCGCCCTCGGCGGTGAATGCGTACAGGCCCTCACCGACCTCGGTGAAGCTGATTGTCTTTTCGGTCATGTCGCCTTGGGATGCGAAAGCTTTTGCCATTTTTGTCGTTCCTTATTTTGCGGGCCATGCCACGGCGGGCAGGATTGTTCCGGTGCAGTCGCCAAACCCGATGGTGAACCCATCCCCGTGCGCATTGCCGCGTAGGGTCAGGGTGTCGCCGTCTTCGATAAAGCTGCGCGTTTCGCCAGTCTCCAGCGTGAAGGGCTCACGCCCTGCCCAGCTCATTTCCATAAGCGAGCCATATTCGCCCTTTTCCGGCCCCGAGATCGTGCCAGACCCCAGCAGGTCACCTGTGTTCATCGCGCAGCCGCCAATCGCATGGTGGCACAGCTGTTCGGCGGCGGAATAATACATGCGGTTATAGTTGGTCTTGGCAACCACCGAGGCTTTTTCTGCCCCTTCGGGCTGCATCAGCACCTCGAGTTCGATGTCATACAACCCGTCCTTGGTACCATCCAGATAGGGCAGCAGCTCTTTTTCTCGTTCGGGCGTCGGGGCGCGGAACTCTTCCAGCGCGGCGGATGTCACGATCCAAGGTGAAATCGACGTGCCAAAGGCCTTGCCTTGGAACGGGCCCAAAGGTTGGTACTCCCACCCTTGGATATCGCGCGCCGACCAGTCGTTCAGCAGCACATAGCCAAAGATCATATCGTCGGCCTGATCAACGGTGATCGGCTGGCCGAACTCCGACCCAGAGCCAACGACAGCCCCCATTTCCAGCTCAATATCCAGACGCATGGTCGGACCGAACGACGGCATTTCCGCATCCGGAGCCTTGCACTGACCGTTAGGGCGATGGATCGGCGTGTCCGAGATCACCACAGACGAGGCGCGGCCATTATACCCGATCGGGATGTGCAGCCAGTTGGCCGGCAGATCCGGCGACCCACGCAGGATCGCCCCCATATTCGCGGCGTGCTGACGGCCCGCGTAAAAATCGGTGTATTCCGACACCAGGAACGGCATCAGCATCGCGGCCTCGGCTTGCGGCACCAACATTGCCTCGGCCACAGCCTGGTCCGCACTCCCTTCGGCCAGAATCGCCACCAGACGTGTCCGCAATGCGGCCCACAGCTCGGCGCCTTCTTCCATGACCTCGTTCCAGAACGGTACGTCGAACAGCGGCAGATCCGACAATTCCAGCAGCCCAGCCTCTTCGGCCGCGCGGCAGTCCAGGATCATGTCGCCGATGGCAACTCCGCAACGTGGATCCAGCGTTGCGGTTTCAAAAACGCCATACGGAAGGTTATTCAATGGGAAGGGGCAATCGGCAGAGTTGGCCGAAGCGACCCAGGATGTCATCAGGGGCATAGTGCGTCCTTTGTTGCGGTGCTGAGCATTCGCCCAGTCTTTCATTTTGCCAGAAATACTCCGGGGTGAATTGGCCCCGTGGGGCCAAGAGGGGCTGGCCCCTTACTTCTTACCCGGTGTGCCGTCGAATTTCTTTTCTAGGTCAGTCCAGCAGTCGATGTAATCATCTTGCAACGGTGCCTCATTCGCTGCGAACTCGGTCAAATGCTGCGGGAATCGGGTTTCGAACATAAAGGACATAGTGTTTTCCAGCTTCTCTGGTCCCAAGTTGGAATTCGACGCGCCTTCAAACGCGTTCTTGTCCGGCCCATGCGGCAGCATCATGTTGTGCAGGCTCATGCCGCCAGGGATGAACCCCTGCGGTTTGGCGTCATACTGACCGTAGATGTTGCCCATCAGCTCGGACATGATGTTCTTGTGATACCACGGCGGGCGGAATGTGTTCTCGGCTACCATCCAGCGTTCGCGGAATAGCACGAAATCAATATTCGCGGTGCCAGGTTGGCCCGAGGGCGCCGTCAGCACGGTAAAGATTGACGGATCCGGGTGATCGAACAGAATGGCGCCGACCGGGCAATAGGTGCGCAGGTCGTATTTGTAGGGCGCGTAGTTCCCGTGCCAGGCCACCACATCCAGCGGGGACTGGCCGATCTGGGTTTCGTGGAATTGACCGCACCATTTGATCGTCACTTTCGAGGGTACTTCCTTGTCCTCGAATGCGGCCACGGGGGCCTTGAAATCGCGCGGGTTGGCCATGCAGTTTGCACCGATCGGGCCTCGGCCCGGCAGCTCGAACTTCTGACCGTAGTTTTCGCAGACAAAGCCACGGCAGGGCCCTTCCAGAACTTCGACCTTGTAGACCAGGCCGCGCGGAATGATCGCGATTTCCTTGGGTTCCAGGTCGATGATGCCCAATTCGGTAAAAAACCGCAGGCGGCCTTCTTGGGGGACGACCAGCAATTCGCTGTCTGCCGAAAAGAAGTATTCGTCCACCATGGATTCGGTCACTAGATACACGTGGGTGGCCATGCCAACCTGCGTGTTCACGTCACCAGCGGTGGTCATGGTGCGCATCCCGGTCAGCCAATTCAGATGCTCGCCGGTATGCGGCACCGGATCCCAACGATACTGGCCCAAGCTGGTCACATCCGGGTCCACACAGGGCGCGGATTTCCACAAGGGCAGATCAATCTTGGTATAGCGATGCGAGTGCTTCACGCTGGGGCGGATGCGATAGCACCAGGTGCGCTCGGGCGGGTTCGCGGTGAAGGCTGTTCCCGACAGCTGTTCGCCATGCAGTCCGTAGTCGCATTTCTGTGGGCTGTTCATCCCTTGTGGCAGGGCGCCGGGCAGGGCCTCGGTTTCAAAGTCATTTCCGAAACCGGGCATATATCCCGGCGTCGTCCCCGTGCCCGACGGAGCCTGAACAATGGGGTTTGGCTTGGGTTGGGTATGCTGATTCATCGCGCGTCCTCCAGTACTCGTTGCGGGGTTAATGGTTGATTTTGTAACTAACAACTGATGGAGTAGGTCTTATGGAAAATAATGATGAATTTCCGCTACAGCAATTTCTACCGTATCTGCTGAATCAAGCCGCCGAGGAGAGCAGTCTTGAGTTCCAGCAGATATACAAGAATCGATATGGGATGCTGCGGACGGAATGGCGTGTGCTGTTCCACCTGGGCATTTATGGCCGGATGACTGCAAAAGAAATCGGCCAGCGGTCCAAAATGCACAAAACCAAGATCAGCCGTGCGGTGCAGCGTTTGGCGCAGCGCAGGTTCCTGACGCGGAATCAGGACGAACAGGATCGCCGGTTAGAACACCTGGAGCTGACAAGCGCCGGTCAGGCCGCTTATCGCGACCTGCGAGCCGTTGCGGAGAAATACGATGTCAAACTGGCATCCGCCCTGACCGTTGATGAAAACCGGGTGCTAAGGCAGGCGCTGATGAAGCTGGCCCGAATGGAGTGAACCGGATCAGAAGTTGATCTCGACATCGGGCAGGTTCAGCGCCTTCATCAGATCCCGCAGCTCTTGTCGCGCTGCAACATTCGAGATGTTCAGCTGCTTTACACCGATGTCGCGCAGGTCCAGTAGCGTCAGGCCGCGGGGGAAAAGCTCGCGGAAAATCACGCGCTCGTGGAACCCCGGAGAGACGCGAAACCCGATACGCTTGGCCAAAGCGTCCAGCGCCTTTTCCATCTTTTCCTTGTTGACCATGTTCTGGGCGCCCAGGCGATTCCGCAGGACGATCCAGTCAATTGGCTTGAGTCCCGCCTGTGCCCGCAATTGCCGCGCGTTCCAAACCATTTCCGAATAGACCGAAGGCCCGAGAATCTTGCTGCCGTCCGTGTCTACATGCGCCAACAGATCGAAATCCACAAAGCTGTCGTTGAGGGGGGTAACCAGCGTGTCGGCCAAGGAATGCGCGACTTGGCTGAGCCGTGTGTGTGACCCCGGACAGTCAATCAGAATGAAATCGTTTTCAGGCTCGACCGCTGCAATCGCTTTGGACAGGCGGTGATCATAGGGGTTTTCCCCCGGTTGAAGCTGCGACTGATCAATCTGCGGCAGGTCGTGATACGTGGGGCTGGGCAGTTCCACGTCGGATTGTTCAAGAAACTTTTGACGGTTATCAACGTACCGCGCAAAGGTCTTTTGACGTAAATCCAAATCCAGAACCGCGACGCGCTTTCCCATCCGGGCCAGCGCCGTGGCGACATGCATCGATACGGTGGACTTACCTGCGCCACCCTTTTCATTCCCGACGACAATGATATGCGCCATTGCACCCCTATCCCGCTATAAGTTGCCTTGTGCCTGCCATGCGCCCACAGGATATTGTGGGTCACATCGTTTTTCAAAGCTTTGTTGCCTGTTTGGAAGCCTTCATTGGCATCTGTTGCAGGAATTTGGAAGAGAGAAGAGCAAGATCGTCCAGATATGCAGCGTTGGCGGGGAATGAACTGGGGTCCAAAAAAGAAAACCCCGCCAAAGGCGGGGCATTCCGAATAAATACTGTGGTGTGTGCTTAGAAGCCCAGACCAGCGTATTTGTTTTTGAACTTCGACACACGGCCGCCAGCGTCCAGCAGGCGCGAGGTGCCGCCGGTCCAGGCAGGGTGTACCGAGGGGTCGATGTCCAGCGCCAGGGTTTCGCCTTCGGCGCCCCAAGTGGAGCGCATGGTAACGGTGGAGCCGTCGGTCATCTTCACTTCGATGAAGTGATAATCGGGGTGGATACCTTCTTTCATCGGTCCGTTCCTTATGCTTCGGCGCCAGCTTTGGGCTTGTAGTTGGTGACTTCTGCGATACGTGCGGATTTACCACGACGTGTGCGCAGATAGTACAGTTTGGCACGACGAACGCGGCCACGGCGAACAACAGTGATGTTGTCGATGTTGGTCGAGAACAGCGGGAACACACGCTCCACACCTTCGCCAAACGAAATTTTGCGAACAGTGAACGAGCCGGCGATACCGTTGCCGTTTTTACGGCTGATGCAGACACCTTCGTAGTCCTGCACACGGGTACGCGAGCCTTCGGTCACTTTGTAGCCGACGCGAATGGTGTCGCCAGCTTTGAAGTCGGGGATGGTTTTCCCCAGAGCGGCAACTTGTTCCGCCTCGAGTTGTGCGATCAGATCCATCGCGATTCTCCTAATTATGCTTGTGGTTTAATCCACAAAGGTCTGTTGCGTCCTCAGAGCTCTTGTCCTTCGACCGGGTCCGCATTCCGCGCCCGACAGAGTTCAGGTCGTCTTTACTTGGGGTGCTTTGGTCTTTGCGATCATCCGGTTGTGATACACGCAGAAGGAGGCGCGCCAGATCCGAATACAAATAGCCAAAGCGTCCGAGTCGGTTTCCCGGTCGAACTTGACGGGCTTGTATGGAAGAATTCCCAACAAGGCAAGGGCAACGCGCGCTATTTGCGCTTTGATTTCTCGTAGGCGGCCCACATGTCTGGGCGGCGCTGGCGCGTGATCTCTTCGGCGGTCTGTTGGCGCCACTTGGCGATCTTGCCGTGGTGGCCTGACATCAGGATCTCGGGGATGCAGAGGCCGTTCCATTCTGCGGGGCGGGTATATTGGGGGTGTTCCAGCAGGCCGTGGGAATGGCTTTCGTCCTCGATGCTGTCGGCGTTGCCCAAAACCGAGGGCAGCAGTCGCACCGTGGCGTCGATCATGGCCTGTGCCGCGATTTCACCGCCGGTCAGAACAAAATCCCCTAACGAGACTTCTTGGATGTTGTAGTGATCCAGTACGCGTTGATCCACGCCTTCGAACCGACCACAAAGCAGGGTGATCCCGTCGCATTGTGACCAGTCGCGCGCCATTTGCTGATCGAAGCGGCGGCCGCGCGGAGACAGGTACACCAGCGGCCAGTTGCCCGTCGCGTTTTGCATGGCATGTTCGATGGCGTTGCCCAAAACATCTGGGCGCAGCACCATGCCAGCGCCACCGCCCGCTGGCGTATCATCAACATTCCGGTGCCGCCCCACGCCAAATTCACGCAGATCGGTGGTTTCCATCTGCCATTTGCCGTCCTTGAGCGCCTTGCCTGTGAGACTTTCGCCCAACACGCCGGGAAAGGCCTGAGGAAACAGGGTGATGATATGCGCAGACCAGACGTTAGCCAGAACCGGAGGCTCGCTCATCAGGTCTTGCGGTTTTGCGCTGAGCCGTATGGATTTGCGGCCGTGGGATTTTGGGGCGTCTGTCATGGCGCGGTCTTATCCGGTTCCGGGGTGTTGCGCCAAGGGAGATTTTCCAAACCAGGCCGACCGGTCACTGGGTTTTCAGCATGGCGTCCTTCAGGCGGCGCAGCTCGCCTTTGGATTTGCCAGAATGGTTGAGCTCGAAAAATGCCTCTTCCAGGGCGCGGCTTTGGCCGGTATTGGCGCGGGCGGCGGCGGGCAGGTCACTGCGCAGGGCGGCGGGGACGTGAGCCAGCTTCATGATGATCGCGGCGGTGCCATGTCGATCATCTGCATAGTCCTCGAGCGCAAAGACATGGGTCTGATAGGGGGCGAGTGCCCTGGCGATGCGTTGGGATTCTTCCTTCAGATCAATGAGGCCGGGAAATTGAGCGCGGAACTCCTCAAAGGTGTCGCGCAGATGAATAGAGCGCAGCAGGTGCCCATAGACCGACCTGATCCAAGGCTCGCGTTCGCGGGTGGTCAAGACAAACTCGATTTGTGCATTGGAGCCAAAGCGGCGGCGCACTTCGTGGATCACCTCTTGGCACAGGGTGATCGTGATCGGGGCATAGTCTGTCACCAACCGTCCGCGCCAGTCCCGGTGGCCGGGCATCACACCTGAAAACGTTTCACGCGAGAGAACGATCGTGTCGGAATCGGGAATCGTATTCAGAAATTTGCGAAAGGACAGGCGAAACCGAATACGTCGGTGCCAAAACGGGCGTTGGGCATAGATCCGCG
>Ga0070725_10001878_pt1 | contig 11325 bp, 6 predicted proteins | sample tdDd002_FD_69781 | JGI IMG/M metagenome (GOLD analysis project Ga0070725, IMG submission 69781) | Marine sediment microbial communities from the Atlantic coast under amendment with organic carbon and nitrate - tdDd00.2 | ecosystem: Environmental > Aquatic > Marine > Coastal > Sediment | place... | reverse complement strand
TTGGCTATCAAAAGGCTTGAAATAGCAATAGATCAAGCAGAAAGAAGAGGTTATCTTGGTGAAAATATATTAGGATCTGATTTCAACTTTAAGTTACACATAAAGGCAGGTGCGGGTGCATTTGTATGTGGTGAAGAAACAGCGTTAATTGCATCACTTGAAGGTGAAAGAGGTATGCCAAGATTAAAACCTCCTTTTCCAGCACAAAAGGGTTATAAGGATTATCCAACCAATATCAATAATGTAGAAACTTTGGCTAATATCCCATGGATCATTAGTAAAGGTGGAGATGCTTTTTCTAAAATTGGTTATAAAAAAAGTTATGGGACAAAAGTATTTGCTCTAACAGGGAAAGTAAAAAATGGTGGATTGGTTGAAGTTCCAATGGGGATGACTTTACGAGAAGTCATCTATACAATTGGTGGAGGAATAAAGGATAATAAACCTTTTAAGGCAGTACAATTAGGCGGACCTTCTGGTGGTTGTATACCTGAATCACTTTTAGATACACCAGTTGCCTATGAGAACATTAATAAAACAGGTGCGATTGTTGGTTCTGGTGGTATGGTTGTTATGGATAATTCAACATGTATGGTATCAATGGCGAAATTCTTTTTAGAGTTTACGTGCCATGAGTCATGTGGGAAATGTACATATTGTAGAATTGGAACAAGACAAATGTTAGAGATTCTAAATCGTATCACAAATGGTAAAGGTTCAAGTTCGGATATTGAATTATTAGAAGATTTATCATACAAAGTTAAAGAAGGCTCAATGTGTGGTTTGGGACAGACTGCTCCAAATCCAGTGCTAACAACTTTAAAATACTTTAAGCATGAGTATTTAGAACACATTGAGGGTAAGTGCAAAGCTGGGGTATGCGGTGCTTTATTAAAATACGAGATTATAGATACATGCCTAGGATGCACTGTATGCAAAAAGGCTTGTCCTACATCAGCTATTACTGGACAACTTAAAAAAGTGCATGAAATAGACCAAGACAAATGTATTAAATGTGGTCATTGTATAGATAAGTGTAAATTTGGTGCAATTTTACGTCGTTAGGAGGAACAAATGTCACAAATAAGAGTAAATATTAATGGCGTAGAAATAAATACCCATACAGGTTATACCATATTAGAAGTTGCCAAGCATAACAATATTGATATACCCATATTATGTCATGACGATAAGTTAGAACATTATGGATCTTGTGGGATGTGTGTAGTTGAAATTGAATCATCTCCTAGACTAATCAGATCATGTTCAACATTGATACAAGATGGAATGGTTATTAATACGGATTCAGAACGTATTAGAGATTCTAGAAAAACGACTTTGGAACTTATGTTTTCAGATCATCAAGGTGATTGTAAAGCGCCATGTATGTTGGGCTGTCCTTCGAATGTTGATGTACAGGGTTATGTAGGTTTAACAGCCAATAAAGAGTTTGATGAAGCGATAAAACTCATAAAAGAGGATCTACCTTTACCAGCCAGTATTGGAAGAGTATGTCCTCATCCTTGTCAAACTGGGTGTAGGAGAGGGCTTGTAGAAGATAGTATTTCTATTGCATGGATAAAACGGTATGTTGCTGACTTGGATTTAGAAAAGGAAGATTCTTATCAACCAGAAGTATCACCTTCTACAGGTAAAAAAATAGCTGTAATTGGTGGCGGTCCTGGTGGTTTGTCAGCTGCTTATTTTCTTAGAAGACAAGGACATGATGTGGCAGTATATGAAGCGATGCCAGAATTTGGTGGCATGCTCAAATACGGTATACCATTATATCGTTTACCAAAGGATGTTTTAGCTTCAGAAGTTAAATTGATAGAAGATATGGGTGTTAAGCTCATTCCAAATACGAGAATAGGTACTCATATTACTTTAGACCATATTAGAAATCAATTTGATGCATTATATATTTCTATAGGAGCGTGGAAAAGTTCTTATCTGAACTGTAAAGGCATAGAAAGTGACGGTATAATTGGTGGCATTGAATTTCTTAATAAGTTTGCTATTAATCAACCAGTACGTGTAGGTAATAGAATTGCTGTCATTGGTGGTGGTAATACAGCTATGGATGCTTGTCGTACTGCCGTACGTCTTGGTGCAAAAGAAGTCTATGCAATCTATAGACGAACTAAGGATGATATGCCAGCAGTTGATGTTGAAATTGAAGAAGCAGAAGAAGAAGGTGTTACTTTTAAATTCCTATCTAATCCAACAGAATTTATATCTGATGACAAGGGTCGTGTTACTCACATACGTTTACAGAAAATGAGGCAAACTGAAAAAGATGCATCTGGTAGAAGAGGTGTTGAAGCTACTGGTGAAGAAGAAATCCTTGCTATTGATTCTGTCATCATGTCCGTCGGTCAAAAGTTGGAACTCAATGGTTTTGAATCATTAAACTTAAATGCAAGAGGTAATTTTGATGTCAATGAAAACTTCATGACTAACTTACCTGGTGTGTTTGCAGGTGGAGATGCTGTGAATGATGGTGCTGGCATAGCCATTCAGGCAATAGCAGATGCAAAGCATGCTGCAGGGATAATTCAGCAATATCTAAGAGGTGACTTTATTATTAATAAAAAGCCTTTTTACTCTAAACAAGAATTTACAAGTCAGGACTTTAATCATATAGTAAAAAAATCAAGTCTTCATATGGGCCATCAAGAGGCGGAGATGAGAATACACAACTTTGAAGAAGTTGTATCAGGTTACACTGATAAAGAGGCTTGTTCAGAAGCCAATAGGTGTTTGGAATGTGGTTGTATGGATGTGTATGAATGTAGTTTGATCTCATATGCTAATGAATACGATATAGAAGCAGAAAGGTTTACTCAGAAACTTAGAACACATACATTTGATGATGATCATTTATTCTTCAAAAGAGATCCAAATAAATGTATACTATGTGGCATGTGTGTCAGAATATGTGATGAAGTAATGGATAATGGTGTACTAGGTTTTGTCGATAGAGGGTTTAACGCAACCGTTCAACCGGCATTTGGAAAAAGCATTTCAGCGACATCTTGTGAATCATGTGGACAATGTATCAGTGTTTGTCCTACAGGGGCATTACAAGAAAAGGCATTAATTAGAAAACCAGTTCCTTTGAAAGGAGACATAACGGAAAGTGTATGTAACCAATGTGGACTCGGCTGTTCTATAGAGTTAGAATCAAAAGGTAAGTTACTCTTAAGATCATTACCAAAAGAAAATGATTCAATAAATAAGGGCTTGCTATGTAAAAAGGGTAGATTTGACCTTGTGTTACAGCAAAATCAAAGTAGAATTAGAAAACCTATGGTTAGAAAAAATGGTATACTTGAAGAAGTATCATGGGAAGAGGCCATATTATATATTGCCAGAAAAGCTCAAAGTATTGATTTAAGATATGGTCGTAATTCAATGGCTACTGTTATATCAGGTAAATACTTTAATGAGACCATTTATCTGGCAAAGAAACTTGCCAATGACACCTTTAATACTGAGAATGTTTATGCTAACAAGGGGTATGAAAGAGGTCTGAGAGATGTTTTAGGTTATGATGTATCTTCTAATGTTGTAACGGAATTAGCACATACGGATTTAATCCTAACAGTAGGTACTCAAATTATGGAGGAACAACCTGTTTTGGGTGTACGTATAAAGAAAGCCACACAAGCTGGTGTAGATTTGATTGTTATTAATGATCAAGAGACTATAGCGGATAAATGGGCTGAGGCATGTTATTACAATGAGAACATGACACTTCTTAAAGGGATTGCAAAATCACTTTTAAAACATAATAAACCAACTAATGTATCGTACTTAGAATCTTTATCTGAATCTTTAAAGGATGTCGTAGTCAGTGCTGATGCTGAATATATAGCTAAGCGTATTGAAGAGTGTAAGAACGTCATGTTTATATGTGATAGAGATAAATTAACCGATGATGCCATTGTTTTATTGGCGGAAATTGCTGTTATTTCAAATCATATAGGTAGACCTAGAAATGGAATTATTCAACTGAGAAGTGATGGTAATACCCAAGGAATGGTAGATCTTGGTGTAAACATGAACACAAAAGAGTTAAATGAAAAAATTCAAAATGGACAGGTTAGAGGCTTAATCATTATGGACGATGATCTTACCATTGATTTATCTGATCAACTTGAGTTTGTAATGGTACAAGGGGAGTACTATTCAATTCTATTAGAACATGCTGATGTAGTTATGCCTTCACCGTCTCATGCAGAAACGTTGGGTACTATGACAAGTCAAGATAGAAGAGTGCAACGTGTAAGACCTGCCATAAAGCCAGGTACTCAATATACTAATATCCAGCAGATACAAGCTGTGATGAAAGTTTTTACAACAGGTAATCAAGATATTAGAGAAGAGTATTTACTTGAATACATAGGCAAAAATGTACCTGAGTACTTACATGTAGATGATCATATAAGTTCAGATTCTTATTGGCCTTTTGGAAAATCTCGTGTTTTGTACACAGAATCTTTTAACACAGCTGATGGTAAGGCTATCTTCCATCCTGCATTAGGTCAGATTATGTACACAAGACAAGAGTCAAAAGATAAACTTTCTTTTTCGAAGTCTATAAAGTAACTGTATCCTTTTGGATACAGTTTTTTTTGGGTATAGTCAATTAGAGGTGAGTCAATGATAGAGCTAGTAAAACTTACGAATTATTCAAAAATAAAAAATATATATGCAGAAGCTTTTCCAAGGTATGAACGTCTACCACTTTGGATTCTTGTATTAAGGTCTAAGTCAAAGTATATAGAGTGTTACGGCTTGTTTGATGATCAAATCTTAGTTGGTTTCACTTATATAATATCTAAAGGCGATTTAAGTTTTATCATGTACTTAGCAGTAGATAGGGCATATAGAAGTAAATCATATGGTTCTAAATGTCTTGATTTAATCAAAAACAATTATAGTGGGACAATTGCCTTAAACATTGAAGCGCTTGATGAGGCTAGTGAAAATTACATGCAGCGCCAAAAAAGAAAAACATTCTATATGAAGAATGCTTTTAGTGAAACCGGTGTTTATTCTAAATATGGCAGTCTAGTCAATGAGCTACTGTCATATAATGGCGTGGTGACATATGAAGATTATTTAAATATAATTAAAGTATTTGCTGGACCTATTATTGGTCTATTTGTTTCAAAATACTTTTCACAAAAAAAAGCCCTTTAAGGGCTTTAATTAGAATCCAAAGATAAATTTAGCAACAAATAGTCCAGCAAGGATATATGCTAATAATGGAACTTCTTTTGATCTTCCAGCTAATACTTTGATACATACGTATGATACAACACCAAATATAATACCGTCAGCGATTGAGAAACAGAATGGCATCATAACCATTGTTAAGAATGCTGGTAATGCTTCCGTATAATCACTAAAGTCAATTTCTTTTATAGGTGACATCATGAACAGACCAACAATGATTAGAGCTGGAGCTGTAGCAGCAGATGGCACAACTAAGAATAATGGTGCTAAGAATAATGATAAGAAGAACATACCTGCAGTAGATAATGCAGTAAGACCTGTACGTCCACCTTCAGCAACACCTGCAGCAGATTCTACATAAGTAGTAACTGTAGAAGTACCAATACATGCACCTACTGTTGTACCAACAGCATCTGCGAGTAATGCTTGCTTAGCATTTGGAACTCTTCCTTCTTCATCAAGAAGTCCTGCTTTGCTTGATACACCTACTAATGTACCAACTGTATCGAACATATCAACAAATAAGAATGTTAATAAAACAATGAACATATCAAAAGTGAATATATTTGCAAAATCGAATTTGAATAAAATTGGTGCTAATGATGGTGGTAAGAAACTATCAAAGCTTACACTTGAAATACTTGTAATACCAAACGGAATACCGATAATTGTAGAAGCTAAGATACCGATTAATAAAGCACCTTTTACATTTTTAGCTAACAAGACACCAATAACTACTATACCAATTAATGCTACTAAAGCAGAAGATGATGTAATGTTACCTAACTCTAAAACAGTTCCTTCACCTTGTTGTACAATACCAGCATTTACAAAACCGATTAATGTAATAAATAAACCGATACCAACAGAAATAGCGTGTTTTAAACTCATTGGGATTGCATTAATAATTGCTTCTCTTACATTTAAGAATGTTAATCCGATGAAAATAATACCTTCTAATAAAACTGCTGTAAGAGCAAACTCCCAACTGTATCCTAACTTAAGTACAACAGTAAATGCAAAGAATGCATTTAAACCCATACCTGGAGCTAATGCAAAAGGTAGGTTAGCTGCTAAAGCCATTACTAATGTACCAACAACTGCACTTAAAGCTGTAGCAGTAAAAACAGCACCTGCATCCATACCAGTAACTGATAAAATGCTAGGATTAACGATTAGTATGTAAGCCATTGTCATGAAAGTCGTGATACCTGCCATAACTTCTGTTCTTACATTAGTGTTGTGTTCCTTGAGTTTAAATAATTTTTCAAACATGAATAAGACCTCCTATAAATATCTAACACATGAGTATTATATCAAACACGAACATTAAATCAATATAAAATTTCATTATTCGTGTTTTTAAATAGACTTACGGCTTATTTTGTGAAAAGGTTCCAAAGGTGTCTTTGATAGATGTGGTACATATACAAATAAATGAAAGTATATGTGTTATGAGAGCGAACATTGAAGAAAATCTTTCTGTTCTATTATAATTATATGATAAAAATGTCCTTTTGAGTAGAAAAAAAGCCAGGATAATCCTAGCTAAGCCAATTGTTTAATGTTTTTTTTCAGGTTTATACCATATGGTTTCTTTGCCAATAATATTCTACCTATAATAAAAGTAGATAATTCAGTAAAAATTATAGCCAACCATATACCAGTATCACCAAAAAAGAGTGGTCCCAATATAAGACCTATACCAAGTCCTAATAGAGATCTATAAAAAGTAATACCTGCAGATGTCATTGGATCATTTATAGCAGTGTAGTATGTACCTAAGGTGATATTGGATCCCATGAAGATAAAGGCAACAGCATAATACTTAAGTATTTGAGATGCCATATGTATGGTACTGATTTCTTTTACAAACAGGCGGGCCATATATTCACCAAGGAAATAAGTGGAGATGAATATCAGAAACCCTGTTATTAAGTTTGCTTTAAGTGTATAGGTTCTAAATGACTTGACCCTATCTAATTGGTTAGCACCTAAGTTATAACTAATGGCTGTCTGGTTCGACTCAGCAAAACCATAACCTAATGATGAAGCTATACCAGCTATTTGTAGAGCTACAGCATATCCAGCCAAACCCACCTCACCTACGCGTGCTAATATAATTGTATTAATAAACACACCTGAAATTGCCACCGCTGAATTGCTGAGCAGTTCTGATGAACCATTGAAAATAATCTGTTTTAGATCCTTCCAATTGAAATTGGGTTTACAAAATTGCCAGTTAGACTTAAATACTACTGTGACTAATAGTATTAACCAAGGTATTAATTGTGATGCTCCAGTTGCTAAAGCTGCTCCGTATAAACCTAAATTTAAGTGTACTATTAAAATATAGTCTAATAAGATATTTATGAGAGTACCACTTACCATTACGATAACAACGATTATGGGTTTACCATCAAGTTTTAAAAAGAAGGAGAGGGCAAAATTCATCATAAAGAATAAGAAGAAATAACTGATGGTCTGTCCATATTGCAGAACATTTATCTTTGTAGTCTCTCCCATTGAAAAGAGATTCGTTGCTAAAGGTAATGTATAAATAACTAGTGTAGTTGCTACAATACTCAAGATACCCAATAACCATACTGTTATATTAAAATATCTATTACTTTTTCTTTGATTGCCTTTTCCTAGTTCTATACCAGCTAAAGTTGTACCACCTATTGCAAACATTGAACCTATACCGATAAGTAAACCTAACATTGGAAAAAATACTGTTATAGCTGATAATCCAATAGGACCTACATATTGTCCAATAAATATTGAATCAATCATTGTAGCAGTCGTCTGAGCAATCATTGCAAGAATAGAGGGAATTGCGTATGTCCAAAAGACTTTTGAAACCTTGTCTTTACCTAAATTAATTGATGTATTCATAAAAAATGTCCTTTCTTTCATAGATATAATAAAGTATGAACTAAGTTCACAGTCAAGAAATTATGTCAAGTTTTCTAAATCTTAATATTTCTTTTGTTTCAAATAAAGTAGTGTTAAAATTATTGTAGGAGATGAAAGATGAACAAAATTAGATTTTATGTATATATATTATTAGGTACTATGTCATTAATATTAGGTATTATAGGTATATTCCTTCCCATATTACCAACAACACCATTTTTACTTTTAGCCTCATTTTGCTATGTTAGAAGTTCAAAAAAAATGAATGACTGGCTACTTAATCACAAGTATTTGGGTAGCTATTTAAGAGATTATCTTGAATATAAAGGTATAAGAAGAAAAAACAGACGTTACTCATTGACATTTTTATGGGTAACTTTAATAGGTGCAATGTTACTATCCATGTCATTGCATTTAACTATTTTTTTATCTATTATAGGATGTTTAGTAACGATTCATATTATGAGATTGGAAGTATTAGAGGATGAATAAATGGATGAATTTATTATAGTAAAAGACGCACATGAACATAATTTAAAACATGTAGATGTTAAAATTCCAAAGAAAAAAATTACTGTATTTACCGGTGTTTCAGGCTCTGGTAAATCTTCTTTATGTATGGACACAATTGCTGCAGAATCAAGGCGAGAACTCAATGACACTTTTCCTAGTTTCGTTCAACAGTATTTACCTAAGTATGGAAGGCCTAGTGTAGGATTAATTAAGAATCTGCCTATTACAATGATACTTGATCAAAAGAAACCTGCTTCTAATAGTAGGTCTACAGTCGGTACTTATACAGACATATATGCTTTTTTAAGACTACTTTATTCTAGAATTGGTCAACCTTTTGTTGGGTATTCAGATGCATTCTCTTTTAACCATCCAAAAGGTTGGTGTAAAACTTGTGAAGGTATAGGTCAAGTTACAGATTTGGATATTCACAAGTTAGTTGATTTCGATAAATGTCTAAATGATCAAGGTGTGATTAACTTTCCTGCCTTTACTACTGGTGCTTGGCGGTGGAAAAGGTATGCTTATAGTGGTTTATTTGATTTGCATAAAAAGATAAAAGATTATTCAGAAGAAGAACTTAACCTATTTCTTTATGAACCTCAAAGAAAACTAAATAATCCACCATCTAATTGGCCAAAATCTGCTAAATATGAGGGCATTTATCCTAGAATGTACCGTAGTATTATTTACACAAAGGAAGGTAAAAGGCATCAAAAATTACTGGATAAAATGATTGAAACTAAAGAATGTCCATCTTGTAAAGGGAGTCGTTTAAATGAAAAAAATCGTACATGCACTATTAATGGTTTAAGTATAGATGAATTATTAAAATTGCAAATACCTGATTTGGTAGAATTTATTGAAAGGATAAGTGATCCTCATGCAATAGAAATAAAATCAGAATTAATCAATAGATTAGCCCCATTAAAGGCCATCGGATTATCATATATCAGTTTGAATCGTAGTATGAATTCTCTTTCTGGTGGAGAAGCACAAAGAATTAAAATTGCCAGATATATTAATTCTGCCTTAACAGATGTCATATATGTCTTAGATGAACCTAGTGTAGGTTTACATCATCATGATATTTTAAAATTAGAAGATGCTATCAAGTCATTAAGAGATAGGGGGAATACCGTTTTGATGGTAGAACATCATAAGGGTATCATTTCATTAGCAGATTGGATTGTTGATATAGGACCAGGGTCAGGGGAACATGGTGGTCAAATTGTATTCGAGGGTTCTTATTCAGACTTACTTAAATCAGATACTATTACCAGTCAAATGCTGACTAAGACCTCTAATTTTAAGTATGAAGCTTATCATGGTGAAAAATGGATGGATTTTAAGAACCTCACTCACAATAACTTAAAAAATATAAGTGTAAAAATACCTATGCATGCTATAACAGTCATAGCTGGTGTAGCAGGTAGTGGTAAATCTTCTCTCGCACATATGATAGCAAAAGAAGTAAATGATTGTATCTACATCAGTCAAACTAATATTGGTGCTAACAGTCGTTCTACTCCAGCTACATATTTAAAAATATCTGATGGTATCAGGCAGTTATTTGCAAATGAAAACAAAGTTGCCTTGGCTAACTTTAGTTTTAACTCAAAAGGTGGTTGTAAACACTGTAATGGTAAAGGTATTGTTGTATCAGAAATGGGTTTTATGGATAAAATAGAAGCTGTTTGTGAGGTGTGTCATGGTAAAAGGTATGATCAATCAGTTTTAAAGTATGAATATAGAGGTTACAATATAGCCGAAATCTTTGACTTGTCTGTTAATGAAGCCTTTAAGATATTTGCAGATCATAGTTTTTCAGTAAAACTTAAACATTTATATCAGGTCGGTTTAGGTTATCTTCATTTAAATCAATCACTAAATACCTTGTCTGGAGGCGAATTACAACGTATGAAATTAGCCACAGCATTAAGTGATAAACCTTCATTCTATATTTTGGATGAACCAACTGATGGTCTTCATTTGAAAGATGTTAGCACATTAATCGAATTATTCGAAAAGATGATTGAAGAAGGTCATACTTTACTTATAATTGATCACCACTTGGATGTTTTAAAAGCGGGACATCATCTTATTGAGCTAGGCCCTGAAGGTGGGATGAACGGCGGCTATTTACTCTATGAGGGGCTTCCTAAAGCCATATTAGATGAAAGTCTATCAATTACAAAACGATATTTACGATTGGATTAATTCCAATCGTTTTTTTTTTGTTTAATTGGGTATTTAATTACTGAGGTATATTATGTTTAGAAAAGATTATAATCAATTGGTCATAAATAGAGTTGAAGAAAAGTTTAATAAGATCTTACCTGTTGCTGTAGTCATTGCATGGGCATCAGCAATTGCCATTCTCTTTGGTAACATACCAAAATACTTTGCAATTTTGAATGGCTTAATTGGTGTGATTTTTTTATTTATGAATATTCGTAAAGAAACTATGTCTGCTAGATTAAAAATTATTATAACAATTATGATTCCTACTTTGATAGGTGTAGTTGCATTTATGGATGGGGGATTCACTAGTGCTGGAATAACCCTTATGATGATTTCAAATGTAGTTGCTGTATTATTCTTGGACAGAAAAACAAGTATATCAATTTCAATAATTACTGCTTT
>Ga0070725_10001877_pt1 | contig 11334 bp, 9 predicted proteins | sample tdDd002_FD_69781 | JGI IMG/M metagenome (GOLD analysis project Ga0070725, IMG submission 69781) | Marine sediment microbial communities from the Atlantic coast under amendment with organic carbon and nitrate - tdDd00.2 | ecosystem: Environmental > Aquatic > Marine > Coastal > Sediment | place... | reverse complement strand
AAGCTCCCATCGTTTCCGTTCGACTTGCATGTGTTAGGCATGCCGCCAGCGTTCAATCTGAGCCAGGATCAAACTCTTCAGTTTAAAGCTTTGAGCTTTATCTAAAGACGTAATCCCCAATCTCAATTACTAAAAATTAAACTTGGTTCTCACGTTTGATTTTGCCAATGCAAAGTCCAACGCGAGCACCCACACAAATTATCTGTACTTACTTGTTAAAGAACGATCCTCACCTGAATGAAAGCATCAAGCACTTTCGTGAGGCAGCCCACAATTATACAGGCCAAACGGGATCAATGAACAGCCCGGGCCTGTTTTGGTACTTCAAATTGGAGGTCTGCTGAAGGACACCGTACCTTCAGCGGACGGGCATTATAGCGGCGAATGGCCACCCGTCAATACCTATTCCGAACATTTGCGGCTATTACTTTCCCGGCACTGGGCGCCGACGCACTTTTTCTTAGTTTTCAGTGAGTTCCAGTATGCCGCAATTCTATTTTATTGACTCTCGCCAGCTTCGGTATTCGGCTGACTCCAGGAGTTGCGCGTAACTGGGATTTCGCTTCAGGGCGTCCGGCCCGAGTTCATAGCCAAAATCGCCTTCCAGCTTCTGCAGAGCCTCGACCGATCCGCTGAAATCAGCTAATGCCGCGCGCGCATTCAGCGCCGACCACCAGCCCAACTCCAGGCCAGGTTCGCGCCCCACCGCCATGTCGGCGTAGGCAAGAGCGTCCTGCGGGTTGCCCATCACGAGCGCCGCGGCGGAAAAGCGCGCTTCCATGGCCGCATCGCCGACATCCAGTCGATCTGCCAGTAGCTGCAGAGACTGCATCGCTTCCTCATATTTTCGTGACGGGAAATAGTAGTCGAGCAACATCAATGTATAGAGCGGCTCGTCGGGAAAGTGTTCGGCCATGACTTGCAGTCCGGCGATCATCTGACGGCGCTTGCGGACTTGCCTGGCTACCTGCACGGAAGACTCAACGACGATCCGCTGGCGCTGTAACTGCGGACTCAGTCCTTCCCTGATCTCCATGTATCGGTCCAATTGGCGATCCCGCGCAGCCTTTAGCAGCTCGCCGAACTGGAACAAATCTCGCTCACTGACGTTCTGGAAATCGAGTAGCTTGCGCATTGCCGGCTTGCTGGGCGCCACCATGACGAGAGGTCGGCCGATACTCTCCGAGAATCGCATGCCGGACCCGAAGTCGATCCAGTCGACGACGATGACACGCTCATCCTCGTCGAGGCGAAGATCGTACTCGTGATAGGAAAACTCAAAATCGGGATAGTCGAATCGAACAACCGCCCTGCCGTGATCACCACGAGATTCAATTCCCAGCAGTGTTGCTTTCAGCCCCTCTTCCGGTATGGCGAACCCGGACATGATCAGGTCCTGATACGTGAATTCGAGTTTCTCATTGAATTGTTTCTTGATTTTCTGATCAATGAGACGCAGGCCATAAACGCGATCGATGAAGTCTTTTTGATCAATGGACTCGATAAACCTGCTGAATGAACCGTAGTTCATGTCCTCAACTAGTTCCGCAAAACCCGAACGAAAGGCTTCTTGCTTCGCAAGTTCCGCTTTCTCCAGGTCTTCCAGTTCGTCGGCACGAATCGGCGACGACACGACTGCCGTGAGAATGAGCAAGTACGAGAGAATTCTTGAGGTCTTCACTTCGGCCACCTTAGACCCAAATCAAGTCAGGCTGACGCGCGAGAACTTTCGTTTGCCAACCTGGTAGATGCACGTTGTGCCAGCGTCAATCATCAATGTGCGATCCTCTATTCGAGCACCGTCAATCTTGACGGCACCCTGCTTGATCATTCTGAACGCTTCGGACGTGCTGTTGACGAGTTCCGCGTCTTTTAAAAGATGAGCGATACCCAACTGTCCGTCCTTGCTCTGAACCGTTACTTCCGGCATTTCCTCCGGCATCGCGCCCTGCTGAAACCGGGCAACAAATTCATCCTTGGCGGCATCTGCTCGCTTTGCGTCATGAAAACGAGCGACGATTTCCAACGCCAGCTCGAATTTCGCGTCGCGCGGATTCAGTCCATCGGCAACTTGTTGCTTCAGACCACTAATATCATCGAGTGTCCGGAAGCTCAAAAGTTCGAAGTATCGCCACATCAGATCATCCGAAATCGACATGATTTTGCCGAACATTTCTCCGGGCGCATCTGTAATGCCAATGTAATTGCCCAGTGACTTCGACATTTTTTGCACACCATCCAGCCCCTCGAGCAGCGGCATCGTCATGACAATCTGTGGCTCTTGCCCATAGTCCTGCTGCAATTGCCGGCCAACGAGGAGATTGAACTTCTGATCGGTACCGCCGAGTTCTACGTCCGCCTTTAGTGCCACCGAGTCATAGCCTTGCACGATCGGGTACAGGAACTCATGAATCGAAATTGGCTGACCGTTCGTGTAACGCTTGTTGAAATCGTCCCGTTCGAGCATTCGAGCAACAGTGTGATGAGATGCCAGTTTGACCAGGTCTGCCGCATCCATCGGACCCATCCAGCGCGAATTAAAGTCAATGCGCGTCGACTTTTCGTCGAGAATCTTGAAGATCTGTTCCTCGTAAGTTTCGGCGTTGGCCTTGATCTCTTCGGGCGACAACGGTGGTCGTGTGGTGTTCTTGCCAGACGGGTCACCGATCATGCCCGTGAAATCGCCGATCAGGAAAACCACCTCGTGGCCGAATTCCTGAAACTGCCGCATCTTATTGATGAGTACGGTGTGCCCGATGTGCAGATCCGGAGCGGTGGGATCGAAACCGGCTTTGACGACCAGGGGCCGATTCTGCTTCAGCTTCGCTTCAAGACCATTGTCTGGCAATACCTCGTCACTACCGCGGACGAGTTCGTGCATTTGTTGCTTGATTGCTGTCATTTATCCATGTCGGGCTGCTCTTGGCAGCGGAACTGTAGCATTCTCGGCTCGCGATTAAAGCCCATATGTAGCTGCTCTAAACAAATACGTTTAACGCTATGACTTATAACACTTTTCTTTGACCTCTTCGAAGCCTCACGGTAGAGTAGCAGCATCTCAAATCGCGGGACCGCCGACTTGTATCGCCCAGTCAGTCCACTACTACACGATTACAAACCAGCGGCTGCGAAAGCACCCAAAAAATCGAAGGCGCTGCAGTGGTTTGTCGTGGGACTCGGAATTCCGCTGCTCGGCCTCGCGTTGATTACTGTTGTCGACTCACCCCGCGACACTACGCCGCCTCTCACCGAAGCAATCATGACCTCGAGCAACGGGGAAACGATTGCAGTTGCAGAGCCGGTTGTTGAACCAGCCATATACGCGGGGGCGCCGCTTGTCCTCGCGCCACAGCCCGAATACGAAACGTTGACGCTCACCATCCGCTCCGGCGACACACTGGACCAGTTATTCCGCAAGCATAAGCTCGACATTGGCCACCTCGCCACAATTGCTCGCCTCGATGAAGCCGGGAAACAGTTTCGAAGAATCAAACCCGGAGACGTATTCGAGATAACTCATGACGAGGGCCAACTTGTGAGTATCTATTCGGCACTCAATCTCACCAGTGCGCTCAAAGTTGACCGGCAGGAGTCCGGGTTTACGGCAGAGATTGTCGAGCGTCCGATCGAAATCCGTAAGAGATTTGCGTATGGCGTCATCGACACATCTTTGTTTGAAAGCGCCGTCGCGGCCGGACTATCTGACAAACTGATAATGAATATTGCCGGAATTTTTGCCTGGGACGTCGACTTTGTTCTGGATATTCGAACCGGTGATAATTACTACGTGCAGTGGGAGGAGATCTGGCAAGACGGTGAATTTGTTACTGACGGAGAAATCATTGCCGCCGAATTCAATAACAACGGGCGGACGAATCGTGCAATTCGCTTCATCGATGATACCGGTCGCACAGACTACTTTACGCCCGATGGCCACAGCGTCCGCAAAGCGTTTATCAGGGCGCCTGTCGATTTCACGCGCGTTAGCTCCAACTTCAATCCCAATCGCCGCCATCCGATCCTTAATACGATTCGCGCACATCGGGGTGTCGACTACGCCGCGCCACGCGGCACGGCGATTAAAGCGGCCGGTGACGGCAAGGTCATATTTCGCAGCGTCAAGAATGGCTATGGAAATGCCGTTATTTTGCAGCACGGCGGCAACATCACGACCTTGTACGCGCACATGTCCAAATTCGCGTCTAAAGCCAGAGTGGGAAGCCGAGTCAGGCAAGGCCAGACAATTGGTTACGTCGGCGCCACCGGTCTTGCCACCGCGAACCACTTGCATTACGAATATCGAATCAACGGCGTGCACAGAAATCCCAGGACTGTCGAGTTGCCTCAGGCGGATCCGATTTCTGACAAGTATCGTGAGCGATTCCTGACGACAGCCGCGCCAATCCTCGAAGAGCTGGAACAATTCAAGAGCACCCAACTGGCAACTGTTGCGTATCTCAACGACTAGCAAGCAGCGGCGCAGCTTATGGGTGACTACTTTATCGGCCTGATTTCCGGCACGAGCATGGACGGTATTGATGCCGCGCTGGTCCGCTTTGAAGACTCGTCGCTCGAGGTCTTGCAGACGCACGAGCACAAGTATCCGTCCGAGCTGCGGCAGAAGTTGTCTGTCGCGAAACTCGACCCAGGTGTCTGCTCCCTTGGTGATGTCGGCAGCCTCCACGCAGAAGTTGGCGAGTGTTTTCGCGATGCGGCGAACGGTTTACTCACCAGTGCAGGCGTCGATACATCGACGGTAGCGGCGATTGGCAGTCACGGGCAGACCATTCGACATGAACCGAACGCAGATCGACCATTCTCACTGCAAATTGGCGACCCGGACATTATTTCGGCAGGCACCGGCATCACGACAATCGCGGATTTTCGCAGTGCCGACATCGCGCTTGGCGGCCAGGGCGCTCCACTTACACCGATATTCCACGAGTGGTTATTCCGCAAACCAGGCGTGAATCGCGTGGTACTGAATATTGGCGGTATCGCGAACATAACTGTGTTGCGGGGCGACGATTCAGAAACAACAGGATTCGATACCGGGCCGGGCAATACCCTTCTCGATGCGTGGATCGGCAAACACCTGCAGCAATCATTCGACGATAACGGTGACTGGGCATCGCAGGGCGCGGTTGTCGACGAACTCCTGTCGCGCTTGCTCGCAGACCCATACATTGCGACACCACCTCCAAAAAGCACAGGGTTCGAATATTTCAATCTTGACTGGCTAGCGGAGAGAGGCGTCGACGATTATTCGCCCATCGATGTTCAGGCGACGCTGAGTGCCTTTACTGCCTGCAGTGTGGCGGCGGCGATTCTCGAATACGCCAGTGATTCATCGGCCGTGTATGTCTGCGGTGGCGGCGTCCATAATGCAGATCTTATGCAGAGGCTTGCGGCCGAATTACCCGGAATCATTGTCCAATCAAGCGAATCAGCCGGCCTCGATCCGGACTGGGTCGAGGCTGTCGCATTTGCCTGGCTCGCAATGCGCAACCTTCACGAACAACCAGGTAACCTTCCCGCTGTAACCGGTGCGCGATGCGCGACGATACTCGGTGTAGTACACGATGTCGGACGCTAACCTTTATATCAATCGCGAGCTCAGCCAGTTTGAGTTCAACAAGCGTGTGCTGGCCCAGGCCCGGGATCCAGATATTCCGTTGCTCGAACGACTCCGGTTTTTGTGCATTACCTGCACCAATCTCGATGAGTTTTTCGAAATACGAGTCGCTGCGCTCAAGCAAAGGATAGAAATTGGCGCGCCGGCCCAAGGGCCGGAAAAACTGTCCGCACAACAGGTCTTCGACGAGATCCGGGAGGGCATGCTCGGCGTCGTGCAGCAACAATATGACTTGTTGAATGGAGTGTTGTTTCCGGAACTGGCAAAGGCTGGCATTCAATTTTTGCGAAGCGAAGAATGGAATACCGAGCAGCGTGAGTGGCTTCGAGAGTATTTCCTTGAGCAGGTCGTGCCAGTTTTGACACCGCTGACTTTTGATCCGTCCCGACCGTTTCCACGAGTCCTGAACAAGAGCCTGAATTTTATCATCCGCCTGCAAGGAAAAGATGCATTTGGCCGCCGGCGCAATCGCGGTATGGTGCAAGCACCTCGATCCTTGCCGCGCATCATTCGCTTACCCGAGCATCTGAGTAGTCCGGGACGGCACCACTACGTGTTCTTGTCCTCAATCATCCGCATACATGTCGCAGAGTTATTCCCGGGACTGAACGTTGATGGTTGTTATCAGTTTCGTGTGACGCGCAATAGCAACCTGTTCGTCGATGACGAGGAAGTCAGTGACCTGGTACTTGCTCTCGAAGGTCAGCTGGAGGCGAGCCGCCACGGGGCCGCCGTCCGGCTCGAGGTCAGCCACGAATGCCCGCACGATCTGCAGGAATTCCTGCTCGATAACTTCGGCCTGGCCGACCACGACATGTACCTCGTTGACGGTCCCGTCAACCTGAATCGCATGTCGACGGTCTGCGAAATAGAGGATCAGCAGGAGCTCTTGTATCCACAGTTCACTCAGGGGCTGCCCGAAGAATTGCTCGGCAATGAGAATATCTTCTCATTGCTGTCAAAGAAGAATGTGCTGCTGCACCACCCATATCAATCGTTCGCTCCTACGATCGATTTCATCAGCACCGCATCGACTGACCCCGACGTCCTTGCTATCAAAATCACCTTGTATCGTACCGGCGCAGACTCGCCGATCGTGGACCTCCTTGTAAATGCCGCCAAAGCAGGCAAAGAAGTCACGGTCATCATTGAACTCATGGCGCGCTTTGACGAAGCCGCAAACATATCCCTTGCAAATCGCTTGCAGGAAGCCGGGGCGCATGTGGTTTATGGTCTCGTCGGGTATAAGACGCATGCGAAAATGACGCTTGTTGTGCGACGCGAGGCCGAGGAACTCATTCGCTACGTGCATTTGGGCACAGGCAATTACCATCATGCGACCACGCGCGTCTATACCGACTATGGTTACATGAGCAGTAGCTGGCGACTGGGCAAGGATGTGCATGAGCTGTTCATGCAGCTGACGAGCCTTACGCAGTCCAATGACATGTCACGCATGCTGGCGGCACCATTCAACTTGTATCCGTCACTGCTCGAGAAAATTGCGCGCGAAGCCGAGCATGCGAAGTCAGGCAAAGATGCGCGGATTATCGCCAAGATCAATTCACTGAATGAACCTGGCATAATCAAAGCGCTCTATGAGGCGTCGCAGGCTGGCGCAAAGATCGACCTGATCGTTCGCGGCATTTGCTCGTTGCGCCCAGGCGTGCCGGGCCTGTCGGATAATATTCAAGTGCGCTCGATCGTCGGTCGCTTTCTTGAACATTCACGCGTTTACTATTTCTTGAATGATGGCGAGGAAGAGTTCTATTGCTCAAGTGCGGACTGGATGGAAAGAAACCTGTTGCGCCGCAACGAGTCCTGTTTTGAGATCCGACAGAAGCGGCTCAAGGATCAGATTCTTCACGACCTGGAGTTGTATCTCGCAGATAATTGTCAGGCCTGGGTGCTGCAAGGAGATGGCAGTTACGAACGACTCTCGCCGAAGACAGGTGAGATAGCCGTATCTGCCCAACAGACCTTTATTGATGAGTTGGCCCTGCCTAGCTGAAATTGAGCTCATAACCAACGTCGCCCAGATAGCCTTTTTCTCTTTCGAGGTCAGCTACAGTCAGAGGATTAGCCTCGAGCCAAGACGAATCGAACGTCAATGTAACCGAGTCCCCGGTTACGGAAACTGTGACGGCACATAAATCGATCGCACTACGACTCCGATTCAAGAGAACAGCGATTCGCAACAACATCGCAAGACGCAAGGCTGTCTTACGCCAGGCGTGCGGCAATAGATTTTGGAATCGCGAATCGATCTGGTGACGCTGGCTACCAATCAGAAACGCGAGAAAGCGCTGCTCCGCTCGCGGAAATCCGGGCAAATCTGCATGCTCCGCAATATAGGCGCCATGTCGCTGAAACCCTTCATGCGAAATATCGAGACCGATTTCATGCAGCCGTGCCGACCAGTCGAGCATTCTGCCACTCAAGGGCATTTCGAGCTGCCACTCTTCGGCACACTGATCGAGTAGCAACGCGGCCGACTGCGCAACGCGCGTGCTCTGTTCCGCATCAACGTTGTAGCGTGCAGCCATGGCTCGGACACTGCGCTCGCGCGCATCTTCGTGTTGCAGTCGCCCGAGCAAGTCGTAGAGCAAACCCTCACGAAGCGCACCATCCGAGATCTGTAGTTCTTTGACGCGCAAGACACCGAGGAGCTCGGCGAGAATCGCAAGGCCTCCCGGCCAAACCTGTGCGCGTCTTTCGGACAGCCCGGGCAATGACAAGTCTGCAATCGAATCGAATTGCAACACGCTACCGATCAGTTGTTCGAGCGTATCGGGCGTCAGGGTTTGTGAATCGATGAACCCGAGTTCATTGGCAACCTGAGCTGTCGAACGAATTGTCCCCGATGTACCAATAGACTCGATCTCTTCGGAGCCCCTGAAAAAGGCCTTGACAGGTCGCAGCTCGAGTCGCGCTGCAACTCTTGCCCTCGCAAATGCGTCTGCAGTGATTATTCCATCAGGAAAGAAACGCTCGGTCATCGACACACAGCCAAGATGCACGCTCTCAAGTGCGCGCGGCTTGACACCCTGACCGAGAATCAATTCCGTACTGCCGCCGCCGATGTCTAGCACGAGCCGCAGACCTTCCCGCGGCGGCAGGCTGTGCGCTACACCGTTGTATATGAGCCGCGCTTCCTCGATGCCGGAAATGACCTCGATCGGATGGCCGAGCGCCGACTCTGCATCAGTAACGAACCCGGTATCTTCTCGCGCGCGGCGAATCGTACTCGTGCCGGCAGCACGGACGCTGGCGGCGTGCATGTCTCGCAAACGCTCACCAAATCGCGACAGGCAATCGATGGCACGAGCGCGGGCCTCAGATGACAGGTCGCCCGAGTCAGACAGACCTTCTGCCAAACGCACAGTTTCCCGAATTCGATCGATGATAATGAGCTGACCGTGGCGCAGCTCGCCGACGATCATATGGAAACTATTTGAGCCGAGGTCAACGGCAGCGATGACCTGCGGAGAAGAATCAGGTGGAGAAGGACGATCCACAGCCGCAGGTTGTCGTCGCGTTCGGATTGCGGATGATGAATTGCGCACCCTGCAGATCCTCTTTGTAGTCGATTTCGGCGCCCATAAGATACTGGACACTCATTGGATCAATCACAAGCGTGACCCCATGATTGACGACCTGGCTGTCACCATCTTCGATTTTTTCGTCGAAAGTGAATCCATACTGAAATCCCGAACAACCGCCACCCGAGATGAAAACCCTGAGCTTGAGCTCCGGGTTTTGCTCTTCTTCGATCAGTTCCCCGACCTTGGACGCGGCGGCGTCCGTGAAGACGACCGGCGGCGGTGGGGCGGGAGAAGCGCTTACGGGAATTTCCGACTGCATTTGCTAAGTCCTTGATTTGTGGCTCTATGACTCGGCGGCAATGGCAGCCGACTCATCAATTCGGGTTGTCTGTTCGAGCAATGGCACTTGCCCTTCGGGCTGGTGTACAAGCTTACCGTTTATCTCAGCACCAATCGCCATTTCAATCAAATTGTAATACACATTGCCAATGACCCGCGCCGTGGGCCCAAGTTCCACACGTTGAGAAGCACAGACATCGCCGCGAACTATACCGTGCAACACGACATAGGGCACTGTGACACCGCCCTCAACATTGCCGTCCTCACTTACGCTGAGCGCTGAATTGCTTTCTGTATCCGCGCTGACATTGCCTCGGACGGTACCGTCCACGTGACACCCGCCGGCAAAATTCAAATCGCCACTGACCTTGCTGTTGGCGCCGACCAGCGTATCTACCACCGTGTGCCTGCGTTGTTTTCGACCGAACATGTATTTCTCCAAAGTCCTTCTTGCAATCGGCGTCAGCCCGGACTCGTGGTCCAGGAATAACTCTCTTCTATACTGCTGATCGAACGCGTCTTCGACCGCACCTCAATCGTGATCTTCTCTGGTGTAAAACCATCAGGAAGAACAATCTCCCTGTCAAAATCCTGAAAATAGCGAAACGAAAACGGCCAACCGGCACTGCTTTCCTCAGGTAACAACTGTGCGTAACTATAGGTTGTCTCAGTGCCGCCCTCTTCGCCTGCAACGCTCAGCCTGACATCACCGCTGACTTTACGATCATGTTGCAACGATTGCACAAGCACCAATCGAACATTGTAAGCTCGCTCGGCCTGCCCGCGCGTTAGCCTGAGGTCCTGAACCCGCAGCCCCGCGGTGCCATCCGCCGGCGACACGATACCGCGATAAAAAGCGATGGCATCGGTTTGCTCCTGAATCTTCGCCTGCAAAGTCGTCAGGCTCGCCTCGACGTCTTTGTAGGCTTCCCGATCGATATCGCGATGTGTCTCGAGCAGAGCCACCTCTTCTTTGAGCCTGACAATGTCGTTTTCAAGTCCGGCAATACGATCTTCATAAGCCTGCCGCTCTTTCCCTGCGTCGACAATATTGTAATTGGCCTGGATGCGCCCGAACTCGAACACAAGATAGGCAGAAACAGCAATCATCACAGCAAGCACCACGCGCATCATCAAGACGTGCCCACGGCTGTGTAGTTGTAATGGTGAGTGTCGCGCCATACCGAGCCTTGCAAGGGAAAGACGTTATGTTACGCGGTGGTCCGGCCAGTGAGAAGTGCAGCACGTCACGATTTGGGCGGACGGATATCCTTGTCGAACACGGCACGCCAGCGCCTCGGCCACCACCGTGGACGCGGCGGCAAGCCTTGTGGGTACACGGTCGAACCAAGCTCATGCAGGGCGCGAGCGTAGACGCGCCGCTTGAAATATATGACTTCATTCACGGGGCGCCAGAAATCTACCCAGCGGATACGATCAAATTCAGGCTGCTCGCCCAGGTCAAAACGGACATTGTCTGTCGACGATACGAGGCGGAGCATGAACCAGCGTTGTTTCTGACCGATGCACAGCGGTTCGCTATGACGGCGAATGAACTTATCGGGAAGTCGATACCTCAACCAATCTTCCGTCACGCCCAGCATCTCGACGTCGACGCGGTCGAGACCGACCTCCTCGCGGAGCTCGCGATACATCGCGTCCTCAGGTTCCTCGTCGACGAGTACACCGCCTTGCGGAAACTGCCAGCCTTTGCTGCCAGCCCGACCAGCGAGCATCAACCTGCCATTGCTGTCCGCCAGAATAATTCCGACGTTGGCACGGAATCCCTCAGCATCAATCCAGTCGTTGCCCATT
>Ga0070725_10001876_pt1 | contig 11342 bp, 9 predicted proteins | sample tdDd002_FD_69781 | JGI IMG/M metagenome (GOLD analysis project Ga0070725, IMG submission 69781) | Marine sediment microbial communities from the Atlantic coast under amendment with organic carbon and nitrate - tdDd00.2 | ecosystem: Environmental > Aquatic > Marine > Coastal > Sediment | place... | reverse complement strand
GTTCGGATTTTCCCAGGCCGCGCACTTCCAGCGGGAAAGACAGGTTTTCGCCGACGGTCATATGCGGGAACAATGCGTAGTTTTGGAAAACCATGCCGATGCCGCGTTTATGCGGCGGGATGTTGTTGATTGGCTTGCCGTCCAACAGGATTTCCCCGTGCGTCGCGGTTTCAAAGCCAGCCAGCATCATCAGGCAAGTGGTTTTGCCGGACCCCGATGGTCCCAACATTGTCAGGAATTCGCCCTTGGGCATGCTGAGATTCAGGTCTTTAACGACAAGAGTTTCGCCGTCATAGCTCTTTTGCACCCGGTCAAACTTGACGAATGCGTCATCGGTCTGTTGTTCAGCCAAATCTGGCTCCCCGTTTGTTTTGTGCAGCTTTTTTGCCGCATATTTTGAGCAATTTAATACCCGAGTCGCTTTGTGTTGCAACCGCCAATGTAAATTTTTTTGTGCCGAGCATGAAAATAGCCTAAATTTTGGCATTTCGCTTTATTTTTTGACACTTGGTCAAATTAAAGTGCGCAACAAGCTAAGCAAGAGCTGCCTCTAATGCTCAAAATTTGCTTACACAACCCAAGGGACGACAGTCGCTGCCAGGCCCCGCCCCTACCCTTTCAAAGTAAAACGCGAGCCGTTGGCGCTTGCAACACGATCACGGCACTTTTGGGCATTTTGCGACATCAGTCGCACGTCAACAGGCAAAAAATCCCGCGGGGCCCTGACAAACAGCATAGCACAAACCCCTTGTTTTGTCGAAACCAGACGGATCCACCCGCGTTAGTGCCCACTGCCGCTGCTCATGATTCCACCATTATTCCCGTGATCGCAAAACACCCAGCCTGGGCTCTGTCAGCGAAGAGACAAAGAGGCTGCCATCCGCGCCAACGATTGCCCCTGTGGTCAACCCATAGGTTCCCGCCGGGTCCTGCAAGGTTTCGATCACCGTCCCCGCTGCGTCCATCCGAAAGACAAAACCATAACGAATCGGCGCCGGTCGCATTGATTTGGGCAGGCGCATCACCGCCCGACGCAAGCGCGGTTTGTCGTCCAGCCGATCCATCACGGGATTGCGTGGACTGACCAGCCCCACCCAGAATGTTCCGTCCGGGGCGTCGTTAATATTGTCGGGGAAACCGGGCAGATTGCTGATCACCAGCTCGCGCCCTTTACCGTCGGGCGCATAGCGCCAAATGCTGTAGGTGCCGGTTTCGACGACATAGATCCCGCCATCCCTGCCCACCGCGATCCCGTTGGGAAAGGTCAGGTTGTTGGCAAAAACCGTCGTTTGCTCCGTTTCGGGATCATACTTCAGCACGCGCCCGTTGTTGGAATGCTCCACCAGATCCAACACCGACGCAGCAAGCGTCCCGCCACTGTCCCGCGCGCCAAACCTGGTCGAGGCATCGGTGAAATAGACCGCGCCGTCCGCGGCTACATCCACATCATCGGCATAGAGGATCGGTTTGCCGTCGGCCTTATCCGCCAGCACGCGCACCGCGCCCTGGCGATCAACCACCAACAGCCCGCGATAGGCGTCAGCGACATATAGATCCCCGCTTGGGCCGAACTCCACCCCCAGCGGTCGCCCCTCTGTCCTTGCGAACACGTCGGTCCTGCCGCCGGATTGCGGACGGCGCAGGATTTCCCCGTGATGCGTTGCGATATACAGCAGCCCGTCAGGGCCGATGGCCACATCTTCGGGGCCGTGGCGTCCTGCGATGTCCAGATAGTCCAGCTCTGACAACAGGTCGTTTTGCGCAAAGACCCCGGTATAGCCGGGGTCTTCTGGTGCATCCCAGGATTCGGGCGCGACAGGCACGGGCCAGGTAACCAAGTAAACGATGCAAACCAGCACCACGATCGCCCAAAGCCCGAAAAAAGATCTCATTAACCGCTCCATACAAGGGGCGGACCAAAAATCAAGACGCTGCCACCCACAACCCCGCATCCTTAACGCGAGCCATACCTTCGTCAAGCGACTTTACCGCGCGGTCCACCAATGTATCGGCCTCCTCGTGCGACATCACCAGCGGCGGGCTAATGATCATCCGGTCCCCGACATGGCGCATGATCAGGTTGTTGGCAAAGCACCGCTCGCGGCAAATATACCCGACCGTCCCCGCATCCGAGGCGAAATTCGCGCGGCTCTCTTTGTGCGGAGTCAGCGCGATCGACCCCATCATGCCCACGATCTTGGCCTCGCCAACCATCGGGTGATCGGCCAGGGCCTCCCACTTTGCCTTCAGATACGGGCCAATATCGTCATGGACGTAATCGACCAGCTTTTCCTCTTGCATGATGTTGATGTTTTCCAGCGCCACGGCCGCGGCCACTGGATGGGCGTTATAGGTATAGCCGTGGTTAAATTCGCAGGCGCCGATCACGCTGGCGACCTCGTCATTGACGATGGACCCGCCAATCGGCTGATACCCCGACGACAGCCCCTTGGCGATTGTCATGATATCCGGGGTCCAGCCCACGGTTTGCGATCCAAACCAGTTTCCGGTCCGGCCAAAGCCACAGATCACCTCGTCCGCGATCAGCAGGATTTCATATTTGTCACAGATGCGCTTGATTTCCGGCCAATAGGTTTCAGGCGGCACGATCACGCCGCCAGCCCCCTGCACCGGCTCTGCGATAAAGGCCGCGACGTTGTCTTCGCCCAGATCGTGGATCGCCTTTTCCAACTGCTGCGCACGCTCCAGCCCGAATTCCTCGGGCGAGGTGTCGCCGCCTTCGGCCCACCAGTTGGGTTGATCAATATGGTAAATGTCGGGGATCGGCAGACCGCCCTGCGCGTGCATCCCTGTCATCCCACCCAAAGACGCCCCGCCCAGGGTCGAGCCATGATACGCGTTCTTGCGGCTGATGATGGTCTTCTTGGTCGGCTTACCTTTTTGCGCCCAATAGGTGCGCACCATACGGATATTGGTGTCGTTCGCCTCGGACCCGGACCCGGCATAGAACACATGGTTCAAATCCCCCGGCGCGATTTCCGCCAGTTTCTGGCTCAGCGCGATGGCGGGGACGTGGGTCGTCATAAAGAAGGTGTTATAATAGGGCAGTTCGGCCATCTGGCGGGCGGCGACATCGGCCAGGCGCTGACGGCCATAGCCGATATTCACGCACCAAAGCCCGGCCATACCGTCCAGGATCTGGTTGCCCTCACTATCAAACACCCACGATCCCTCTGCACGGGTAATCACCCGCACGCCTTTCTCGGCCAGCTCGTTCTGGTTCGAGAAAGGATGAATATGGTGGGCCGCATCCAGTTTTTGCAGCTCTGCGGTCGGCATGTGGTTTGTGATCATCGTCATCTCAGGGGCCTCGTACATCAAGAGAAGCAGACCCGGCCGACTCGACCGGGATAGCGCTCTGTCCAGAATATGATCAAATTATTTCATGTCAATCGAATCAGTGCGCCTCTGTCGGGTGCTCTAACATGTCGCGAACTTGCTCCATTCCCTGCAACATGTCCTCTCGGCAGGCGCGCGCGGCACCTTCGGCATCTTTGGTCCGCATACAGGCCAAAAGGTCCTTGTGACGGTCCGGCAGATTCTGTGTTCCAAGCCGCCCACAGACCACCCGCAACGAGGGCCCGAATCGCAGCCACAGCCCCTCGGCCATGGCCGCCAGGATGGGGGCCTCTGCCAATTCATAGATCCTGGCGTGGAACCGATAGTTATATTCCAGGTACCCCTGCAAGTCCCCGCTGGCGATCGCCGCGTCCAGAACATCGTCCAATTTCGTCAGCTCGGCCAGATTGGCCGCGGTGGCCCTTTCGGTTGCCCTTAGCCCCAAGTGAGACTCAAGCCACTGACGAGCAAAGATAATTTCAGCGATATTTTCTGTGGTCAGCAACGGAACGATGACCCGGCGGTTGCCCTGGAATTCCAGGGCGCCTTCGGATGTCAGGCGCCGGATCGCCTCGCGGACGGGGGTCATGCCAGCATTCAGCCGATCCGTCAGCCCCTGAATCGTCACGGGCTGGCCCGGCGCGATCTCGCCAAAAAGAATCTGCTCGCGCAGCCGACGATAGATCAATTCATGGGCCGGCAATGGCGTCTTGCTGGATTCTGTTCCGGTCACTTTCTGGGCGCTTCCGTCCATTCTGCTTCAATTCTCCGCATCTGTCCTAAACCAATTCTTGCGAGTTTACTTGACCCGTGAAAACATTTCCATGTTGCCTTGAAAGATGAATTTTGATCAAATTAAGGTCAACGGGAAAACAATCCCGAAATCCATGGGGAGATATGGAATGAAAAATCGCTTTCTGACTCTGACGGCCGTTGCCGCGCTTTGTGCCGGGGCCGCTGTCGCCGAAGAGGTCCGGGTCTACAACTGGTCCGACTATATCGACGAAGAGCTGCTGACCAAGTTCGAGGCCGATACCGGCATCAAGCTGATCTATGACGTGTTCGACAGCAACGAGGTTCTGGAAACCAAAATGCTGGCCGGCGGGTCGGGCTATGATGTGGTTGTGCCCACCGGCACCTTCTTGCAACGTCAGATCTCAGCCGGGGCCTTCCAGAAACTGGACCTGTCCAAGCTGCCCAACCACGCCAACATGTGGGACGTTGTTGCCGACCGCACCGCGCAATACGATCCCGACAACGCCTATTCGATCAACTACATGTGGGGCACCACCGGGCTGGGCGTGAACGTCGGCAAGGTGACTGAGCTCCTGGGCGCAGACGCCCCCATCGACAGCTGGGATCTGGTCTTCAAGCCGGAAAACATGGAAAAGCTGGCCGCCTGTGGCGTGCATTTCCTGGATGCGCCTTCGGAAATGATCCCTGCCGCGCTGAAATATCTGGGCGAAGAGCCCAACAGCCACGACAAGGACGTGATCAAGAAGGCCGAGGCCGTCTATATGGCTGTCCGCCCCTATATTCAGAAATTCCACAGCTCGGAATACATCAACGCGCTGGCGAATGGCGACATCTGCGTGGCCGTTGGCTGGTCGGGTGACATTCTTCAGGCCCGTGACCGCGCTGCCGAGGCTGATAACGGGGTCGAGGTCGCCTATAACGCCCCCAAAGAGGGCGCTCAGATGTGGTTTGACCAGATGGCCATTCCCGTGGACGCGCCCAACCCCGACGCTGCGCACACCTTCCTGAACTTCATCATGGACGCGCAGAACATGGCCGCGGCCTCGAACTATGTGTACTACGCCAACGGCAACAAAGCCTCGCAAGAGTTCCTGGTCGAGGACGTGATCGGCGATCCGGCGATCTACCCATCCGAGGCCGCGCTGAACAATCTGTTCACCACCACGCCTTATGACTCCAAGGTCCAGCGCGTCGTGACCCGCCTGTGGACCAAGATCAAGTCCGGCACCTAACGCCTTAGACACTTCGGACCCGCGCAGCCCTTGCGCGGGTCTTTTACTGACAGGGACAGGCATGGAACAAACTGAATTCGCCCCTTGGAACGACCCGACCGCGACGCCTCTGATTCAGTTCAAAGGCGTGACAAAACGGTTTGGCGACTTCACCGCGATCGACAATCTTTCGCAGGACATTTTCGAATGCGAGTTTTTTGCGCTTCTGGGCCCGTCGGGCTGTGGCAAGACCACGATGATGCGCATGTTGGCCGGGTTCGATCAGCCGACCGAGGGCCAGATTCTGATCGCCGGTCAGGACATGGCAGGCATCCCTCCGAACGAACGCGCCGTGAACATGATGTTCCAATCCTACGCGCTGTTCCCGCATCTTTCGATTTTCGACAATATCGCCTTTGGCCTGAAGCGCATGAAAATGCCCAGCGCCCAGCTGAATGAACGAGTTCAGGAAATGCTGCGGCTGACTCGCCTGGAACGCTTTGCCAAACGCAAACCGCATCAGATTTCCGGTGGCCAGCGCCAGCGCGTCGCCCTGGCCCGCAGCCTGGCCCGTGCGCCGAAACTACTGTTGCTGGACGAACCTCTGGGCGCGCTGGACAAAAAGCTCCGCGAAGAGACCCAGTTCGAACTGATGGACATTCAGGAAAAAACCGGCACCACCTTTGTGATCGTGACCCACGACCAAGAAGAGGCCATGACAGTTTCCTCTCGTGTGGCCGTCATGGACGAGGGCCGCATCATGCAGGTCGCCACCCCCGCCAATATCTACGAAGAGCCGGATTCGGTCTATGTGGCTGATTTCATTGGCAACGTGAACATCATTCAGGGCAAGGCCAGCAAGACGGGCGACGACGGATATGACATCCATTGGGCCGACGGCTATGCCCCGATTCAGGCCAAGACCTCGCGCCAGCTGGACGAGGGGCAAACCGCCTTTGTCGCCCTGCGCCCCGAGAAAATCACCGTGTCCCGCGACAAACCCACGGACGCCGGCAACATGATCAAGGGCGAAATCGTCGACATCGCCTATCTGGGCAACATGTCCACCTATCACGTCAAAATCCCCGGTGGTCTGGTGATCAAGGCGCAATCCGCCAACACCCGCCGCCTGTCCCGCCGCGCCTTTACATGGGAGGACGAGGTGTGGCTCAGCTGGACGCTGACCGCCGGCTCGGTCCTAAGTGAATAAGATGCGCCGCCTGTTCCTGATTGCTGTTCCCTATCTGTGGCTGCTGGCGCTGTTCCTGATCCCTTTTGTGATCGTGCTGAAAATCGCGTTGTCCGATACGGCCCTGGCCATTCCACCCTATATGCCCACGCTGGATTTCGCCGGTGGCTGGCAGGCCATCAAGGATTTCTTCTCTGCGCTGGACATGGAGAATTTCGTCTTCCTGACCGAGGATGACCTCTATTGGAAATCCTACCTCTCCAGTCTGCAAATCGCGGCGGTTTCGACCGTTCTGACGCTGCTGGTGGGCTATCCGCTGGCCTATGGCATGGCGATGGCCCCGGATGAATGGCGCCCGACCCTGATGATGTTGATGATCCTGCCGTTCTGGACCAGCTTTCTGATCCGCGTCTATTCCTGGATGGGCATCCTCTCGAACGAGGGCTTTTTGAACCAATTCCTGCTGTGGACCGGCCTGATCTCTGAACCGCTGATCATCCTGAACACCAATTCCGCCGTCTATATCGGGATCGTCTACACCTATCTGCCCTTCATGGTGCTGCCGATCTATTCCGCGCTGGAGAAGCTGGACGGCTCGCTTCTCGAGGCGGCCGAGGATCTGGGCTGCTCGCGGCTGACGGCATTCTGGCTGGTGACAATCCCCCTGTCCAAAAGCGGCATCATCGCCGGGTCGTTCCTTGTGTTCATCCCCGCACTGGGGGAATTCGTTATTCCGTCGCTTCTGGGTGGCTCGGGCACGCTGATGATCGGCAAAGTCCTGTGGGAGGAATTCTTCAGCAACCGTGACTGGCCTGTCGCCAGCGCCGTGGCGGTCGTGTTGCTGCTGATCCTGATCATCCCGATCATCCTGTTCCAACGGAACGAACAGAAAGAGCGGGAGAAAAACCAATGAGACGCTTTACCTGGTTCAATGCCACCGCTCTGACCTTTGGGTTTGTCTTTCTGTATCTGCCGATGATTATTCTGGTGATCTACAGCTTTAACGCCAGCAAACTGGTCACTGTCTGGGCCGGGTTCAGCACCAAATGGTACGCCGAGCTGTTCCAGAACGATGCCTTCCTTGATGCCGCCTGGGTGACGCTTCAGGTGGGGGTGGCCAGCTCTACCTTGGCGACGATCCTGGGCACCATGGCGGCCTATGTACTGGTGCGCGCCGGGCGGTTTCACGGGCGCACCCTGTTTTCCGGCATGATCTACGCACCGCTGGTCATGCCCGAGGTGATCACCGGCCTGTCGCTGCTGTTGCTGTTCATCGGCATCGGGCTGGACCGCGGGATTTTCACCATCATTCTGGCGCATACCACCTTTTCGATGTGTTACGTGTCGGTCGTCGTGTCCTCGCGCCTGGTCAGCTTTGATCAGTCCCTCGAAGAGGCCGCGCTGGATCTGGGCTGTTCACCGTTCGAATCCTTCCGTCTGGTGACCCTGCCGATCATCGCGCCTGCGGTGATTTCCGGCTGGCTCTTGGCCTTTACCCTGTCGCTGGACGATCTGGTGATCGCGTCGTTTACCTCGGGGCCGTCCGCTACGACCCTCCCGATCAAGATTTTCTCGGCGGTGCGTCTGGGCGTCAGCCCCGAGATCAACGCGCTGTCCACGCTGATGATCGGCATCGTCGCAATCGGGGTCATCTCGGCCTCAATCGTGTCGAAACGCGCGGCAGTCAAACAGCGTCAGGACGAACAGGCTGCCGACAGATCATGACCCGCCTGCTGTCCGATTTCGCCTATGGCGACGGCCCCAACGCCGCGTGTTTCTGGGGGCCGACGTCCATTCCGGCCGATCGCACCCCCCAGGCGCAAGGCGATCTGCACAATCAGGTCGCCATTGTCGGCGCGGGGTTTACCGGGCTATCGGCAGCGCTGCACCTGGCTCGACAAGGCATCGACGTCACCGTCCTAGAATCCCAAACCCCCGGTTGGGGGGCCTCGGCGCGCAATGGCGGGTTCGCCTGTCTGGGCGGAACGGCGCTGACCTCGAACATCATCCGCAAACGCCATGGAACTGACGGGCTGCACCACTGGCGCGCCACAGAGATCGCCTCGGTTAATCTGGTCCGCAGCCTGCTGGATCAGCACAAAATCAACGCCGACACGCACTCCAAAGGCGAGACGATCCTGGCCCACTCGCCTCGCGCCATGCGGCACCTACGCGCCGATCAGGCCAGGTTAGAGACTGAATACGGCTTTGACACCACCCTGCACGAGGGCGCCGATCTCGCGTGTCTGGGCATGAACGGGCGTTATTTTGGGGCGCTGACCCTGCCGCACGGGTTTGGTGTGAACCCGCGCAAATATGCGGATGGTCTGGCCCGCGCCGCGCTGGACTCCGGCGTGAAAATCCACAGCCACAGCCCTGTGCGTTCCGTCACCCGCAGCGGCCAGACCTATCGTTTGTCCACCGCCACAGCCCGCATCCGCGCGGACAAGGTGATCTTTGCCACCAACGGCTATTCCTCCGAGGACATCCCCCCCTGGATGCGCGCCCGCTATATGCCGTTGCAATCCAATGTGCTGGTCACGCGCCCGCTGACGCCCGGCGAAATCGCAACTGGCTGGAACAGCGATCAGATGGCCTATACCCACCAGACCCTGTTGCATTACTTCCGGCTGATGCCGAACGGTCAGTTCCTGTTTGGAATGCGTGGCGGGCTGATGTCGGGGCCGCGCGCCTTTGCCGCCCTGCAAAAACGCACCCGCCAGCAATTCGAGTCCGCCTTTCCGTTCTGGAAACACGTCGAAACCCCGTATCATTGGAATGGAGCCCTGGCCTTCAGCGCGACCTTGGCGCCCTATGTCGGGCCGATCCCCGAAATGCCGGGGGCCTTTGCCGGTTTTGCCTATCACGGGAATGGCGTGGCGATGGGCACCCACGCGGGCGCGGTTCTGGCGCGTCTGGCCACGGATCAGGACCCCGGCCCGCACTATCCCGCCTTGATGCAAACCATCCCCGCACGGTTCCCCCTGGGCCGGTATCGCCGGGCCTTGATGGCGCCGGGCTATATCGCCGCCACGCTTAGCGGGCGCTAACCCTGAGGCGTCATCCCCGACCGTGCCTTGGACCGTTTCAGCCCCAGATGGCTCTCGCGCCAGATGATCAGCACCCCGGCGGCAATCACGATCGCCGCCCCTGTCAGCATCTGCGCCGTCGGGACCTCGGAGAACACGAAATACCCGATCAGCAGCGCGAATATCATCGAGGCATAGTCAAACGGCGCCACCACGGACGCCCCCGCGAACCGATACGCCGACGTCAGGAATATCTGCCCCAACCCGCCGATGAATCCCGCCGCGATCAGCAGCATCGCCTCGCGTGGTTCGGGCAGGACCCAGCCAAACGGCAACGTCAGCAGCGACAACACGGTCGAGGTCAGCGAGAAATAGAACACGATGGCGGCGGTTTGCTCGCTCTGGACCAGTTTGCGGATATAGATCTGCGCCAACGCCGCACAGACCGCGCCCATCAGCGTCAGAACCGCCCCCACCGCCTGAGTCATCTGCACCGTTTCCTCGGACAGCAGGGTCATCCGGGGTGCCAGGATGATCAGCACCCCGACAATCCCCATCGCAACCGAGGCCAGCCGGAAAATCCCCACATGTTCGCCCAGAAACATCGCCGCAAAGATAACCGTCAGCAGCGGGGCGGCATATCCGATGGCCGTGACCTCGGGCAGAGGCAGGAATCCCAGCCCCGCGAACATCATCCCCATCGCCCCCGTGCCCACGAACCCGCGCCAGAAATGCGCCATGCGGGATTTGACCTTTAGCCCCGTGCGCAGATCGCCCCGCACCGCCAGCCAGCCCAGGATCACCGGCACCGCGAACAGGGATCGGAAAAACACCGCCTCTCCGGGGGGAACATGGTCCGACGTCGCCTTGATCAGCGATGCCATCGAGATGAACATCAGCACCGAGCACAGCTTCAGTGCAATTCCCTTGATAGGTTGCATATTGGGTCCCTTCGCGCGTGGCGGGATGCTGCGCCTCTGCGTGGCAAAGGTCAATCCGGGCAAAGCGCTTGATCTTGGGGAAATCCATGCGAAAACAGGGGGCCGCACTGCATGCAACGAAAGGGCCCGCCATGTATCCGACCAACTATCTGATCAGCCGCCTGTCGATGGGCGCGGATCAAACCCCGGACAAGGTATTCGCCACACGACCCGGCCAGCCTGATGTGACCTATGCCCAGCTGTTCGACGGCGCGCAGCGATTGGCCCAGAAACTGATGTCAGCAGGGCTAATGCCCGGCGATCGCGTGGCCGTGCAGGTCGAAAAAACGCTAGAGGCCGTTCAGCTGTATCTGGGCACCGTGCTGGCCGGCGGGATCTTTTTGCCGCTGAACACCGCCTATACCGGGGCCGAGGTCGCCTATTTCATCACCGACGCCACCCCGCGTGTGCTGGTCTGCGATCCCGCACGGCTGGACGAGCTGTCGCCTCTGGCCGGCGACGCCACCGTGATGACGCTGGACAAAAACGGCACCGGCACGCTGACCGCTGATCTGCCCGACGCGGACCCCGCGTTCCAACCCGTCGCGCGTGGGGCCGATGATCTGGCCGCGATCCTCTATACCTCGGGGACGACGGGCCGGTCCAAGGGCGCGATGCTGAGCCACAAGAACCTGCACTCCAACTCGGACTCTCTGTGCGATCTGTGGCGGTTTACCCCCGATGACGTGCTGATCCACGCCCTGCCGATCTTCCACACGCATGGCCTGTTCGTGGCGACGAATGTGGCGCTGCTGTCCGGGGCCTCGGTCGTGTTCTTGCCGAAATTCGACGCCCAGGCGATTCTGGACGCCATGCC
>Ga0070725_10001874_pt1 | contig 11351 bp, 10 predicted proteins | sample tdDd002_FD_69781 | JGI IMG/M metagenome (GOLD analysis project Ga0070725, IMG submission 69781) | Marine sediment microbial communities from the Atlantic coast under amendment with organic carbon and nitrate - tdDd00.2 | ecosystem: Environmental > Aquatic > Marine > Coastal > Sediment | place... | reverse complement strand
TGCTCCAATAAGAACAGCACTGAATATTCTTGGTACGCGCACGTTCCAAACAATGGCTTGTTGGAAATCTGGGATGTCAGACACCCAAGACTCCACACCCATCATTTTTGAAATGATCACACGCGAAACAATATCCGGTGTTAAGTCAGCACGACCCATTCCAACAGAAAAGAGCACAGTAAAAATGAGCAGAAGAAACAAGGCAATCCCAATCGTTATATGAAGTTTTTGTCTTCTCCGAACGGAAGCCGAAATTCCACTGGTCAATTCACTCATTATTTCACCAACTCATTAAATACATCATCTGCTGCTTTTAAATATGCATCTAAATCACTTTGTGTATGTGCTGCTGATAAGAACATTCCTTCAAATTGAGCAGGCGGTAGTAAGAAACCACGCTCTAGCATGCCCTTGAAGTATTTAGCATAGAACTCAGTGTCTGATTTCATAACAGCATCAAAATCTTTAAGTTCACCTTCAGCGAAGAACAGACAAATCATACCTCTGAACCGAACTGTTTGTGCCTTAAGATTATACTTTTCAATCATTTCACCTAATTTTTCTTCTAGGTAAATTGCGTGTTTTTCCATATTTGTATAGATTTCAGGGCGAGACTTAAGAATCTTAAGCTGTTGAATGCCCATGTACATTGCCAGTGGGTTTCCAGAAAGCGTACCAGCTTGATAAACTCCACCCACAGGAGAAACAACATCCATAATTTCTTTACGACCACCGTAAGCACCAACTGGTAGACCACCACCGATAATTTTACCGTAGCATGTCAGGTCTGCGTCAATGCCAAGCGCCTCTTGTGCGCCACCGTATGCTACTCTAAAACCTGTAATAACTTCATCAATAATAAGAACAGTGCCATTTTCAGTACACATTGCTCTTAGTCCTTCAATGAACTCTTTTGTTGGTACAACAACACCCATATTGCCTGCAATCGGCTCAAGAATAACAGCTGCCAAATCGTCACCATACTCAGCAAACTTTTCTTTAACTGAGTCTAGATCGTTATAACGAGCAACCAATGTATCTGCAACAGTCCCAGCAGGAACACCCGGGCTTGTTGGAACACCAAATGTGATCGTTCCAGAACCTGATTTAACAAGTAAGTTATCAGAGTGACCATGGTAACAGCCCTCAAATTTAAGAATTTTATCTCGACCAGTGTAACCTCTAGCAACACGAAGCGCACTCATAGTTGCTTCCGTGCCCGAGTTCACCATACGAACAAGATCCATAGATGGACATGCATCAACTAGCAATTCTGCCATTTCCACTTCAAGCGGAGATGGAACACCATAACTTGTGCCTTTTGCAATGATTTCTGTAATATTCCCAAGAACTTCTTGGTTGGCATGTCCCAAAATCATAGGACCCCACGAACCAATAAAGTCAATATACTCGTTTCCATCTACATCATATACACGGCTGCCTTCAGCACGCTCAACGAAAATTGGATCTAGTCCAACTGATTTAAACGCACGAACAGGGCTGTTAACGCCACCCGGAATAACTTTTACCGCTTTTTCGAAAAGTGCTTTTGATTTTGAATTATTCATAATGCCTCCATTAAAGTCATTAAAATCTAATTTAACCCGGATTTTTATTGATTTCTGTGAATAATCCGGGTTTATAGGTTATAGATAATTTTCAGCTAAGAATCGAGCAAAATATGTGATGATCAGGTCTGCGCCTGCTCTTTTCATCGACATTGTCATTTCATATATAACTGATTCATCCATAATGCCTGTATCTACTGCATTTCTGATCATGGCATATTCGCCACTTACATTATAAACGGCCAGTGGTAAATTGAAATTATCCTTCACTTCACGAACAACATCAAGGTATGAAAGTGCTGGCTTTACCATGAGAAAATCTGCGCCCTCTTCAACATCTAAAGCTGCTTCACGAAGTGCTTCTTCTCTATTGTGGCTGTCCATTTGATATGTTTTTCTATCTCCAAAGCCCGGTGCTGAATCAGCTGCGGCTCTAAAAGGACCGTAGAACGATGATGCATATTTTACTGCGTAAGACATAATCGATGTGTCTTTATATCCATTGGCATCTAGACCACTTCTGAGTGCTGCTATTCGACCATCCATCATGTCACTTGGTGCAACAATATCTGCGCCTGCTTTGGCATGACTCACTGCAATTTTAGTTAAGTACTCCAGTGTCATATCATTGTCAACAACTTCATCGAAGTTTAGAATACCACAGTGACCATGATCAGTGTACTGACACATACAAACGTCTGTAATCACACACATATCTGGTGCAGCTGCCTTAATTGCTCTTACCGCTCTTTGTACTATACCGTCTGCATCATATGCCGATGTGCCCATAGAATCTTTTTTTGCTGGGACACCAAACACTAATACTGCGTTGATTCCTAAGTTTTGTATTTCATTGACTTCTTGCTCTAGCATATCTACCGACAGATGGTATACATCTTTTAACGAAGAAATCTCACTTTTAATCTCATAACCTTCAACTGCAAAAATTGGGTGGATTAAATCATCCACTGTTAGTTTTGTTTCTCTAACCATATTGCGAATCGCTGCTGTTTTTCTAAGTCGTCTTGGTCTGTTAATCAATTCCATTACTAACCCCTCATTTCAGGTAGTGCCTTCTCAATACAAGTGACGAGTGAATCAATTGTGGCATCATCAGATTCAACCGGCTCAACGCCCAATTCGTTGAGCACTTTTGAGGTTTTCGGTCCAATGGAGAAGCATTTCGAAGCTGGCCAAGTTATTCCAGCTTTCTCGATCATCGCATTAAAATTTCTCACAGTTGAAGCACTGGTGAAAGTGATGCCATGAACATCACCAGCCAAGACCTCTTTGAGATGATCCGCAGATTCCTTACCGATAACCGTGTCGTATACAACTGGCATATCGACTGTACATATAGTACTAAGTTCTGTTTTCAAAACATCTGATGCTAGGTTGCCTGATGGTACAAGCACTTTATCACCTGATGTTAGATTTTCCTTCATCAATTCCGCAAGAGCTTCTGAAATAGCACGCTTTGGCACAACATCTGACATAAGGCCATAAGCTTTAAGTGCTTTCGCAGTGCCAGACCCTATAGATGCCAGTTTAAGATGGCCAAGTTGCCTCGCGTCTACACCTGTGCTATAAAGTCCATCCATAAATGCCTCTACAGCATTTTGACTTGTGAACACAATCCAAGTATAACTCTTAAGTGTTTCAATATAGTTCACCCATTTAGCAACCGGTTGTTTCTCAATTTCAATCATAGGAAGTTCAACAACTTCTGCACCCATAGTTTCTATAAGACCAGATAGTCTTCCAGCCTGAGCACGACTTCTTGTCACAATGATTTTCTGACCAAATAATGGACGATTCTCAAAAGTACTCATAACATCTCTATAATCTACAACTGGACCAACTACGATCAAACCTGGTGGTTTAATACCGGCTTTTTCAACATCGTCAGCTAGAGTTTCTAGTGTTCCCACCACTGTTTTTTGGATCGGGTAAGTTGCCCAGCGAATAACTGCTGCTGGTGTATCTGCCGCTTTACCTGACTCAATCAACGCTTGTGTGATTCGTGGAATATTTCCGATGCCCATTAGGAATATAAGTGTTCCATCCAGGCGTGTTAATGCTTCCCAATCCCACTCAGCGTAGTCATCTTTAAAATGACCTGTCATAACGTGGAATGAACGTGCCACACCTCTGTGTGTAACAGGAATACCTGCATACGACGGGCCTGCAATTGCAGATGTTATACCCGGTATTGTTTCAAATCTTACACCTTGTTTTCTAAGTTCAATGGCTTCTTCGCCACCTCTGCCAAACACATAAGGATCTCCACCTTTAAGGCGTGCAACTGTATGTCCAGCTTTTCCTTTTTCTGCAAGGAGTTGATTAATGTCTTCTTGTTTCATGGCATGATTGGCGGCTTGCTTGCCTACATATATATATTCTGCATCTGGCTTGCAGTCTTCTAAAAGCTTATTATTTGATAAGTAATCATATACGATAACATCAGCTGACTTAAGCGCCTTTGAAGCTTTCAGTGTTAATAAGTCTGGGTCACCAGGTCCTGCTCCTATAAGATAAACATATCCCTTATCCATGAACAGCCACCTTTAGCTTCTCAGCCATTTCACGAGCGCCATCTTCGACTTGGTCAACAGAACCTGACCACTCTGCATAATTCAGTTCAGTTCCGTCTGAATTTCCAAGCATTGTTTCAAGTCTGGCTTTGTCACCATCAACATGACAATAAGCACCCAGGGAAACATGACATCCACCATTTACCGCTTCAAGGAAAACCCGTTCTCCCCTTGCTTGAATACTTGCTTCTTCATTTTGAATGGTTTTAAGAATTCGAAGCATATTCTCATCATTCTCACGACACTCAATTGCTAAAATCCCCTGTGCAGGTGATGGAAGCATTACATCAAACTCTAAATATTCACTAATACGGTGTTCTAAGTCAAGTCTCTTCAGACCTGCTGCTGCAAGAATACACCCGTCTAGATTTTCACTCACAATTTTATTCATGCGCGTTTCCACATTGCCACGAATTGGTTCAAATTTTAAATCAGGTCTCTTTTTCAAGATTTGACTATAACGGCGAATTGCGCCCGTTCCAATTGTGCCGCCGAGCGGAATATCATCAAGAGAGCTTAAACCGTCTCTTAATATAAGCGCATCTCTGGCATCTTCTCTTGCCGGAGGCGCAACAATACACAATCCTTCTGGTTGGTCTGTAGGCATATCCTTCATTGAATGAACAGCCATGTCAATGTCTCCATTTAGAAGTGCAGTTTCAATCTCTTTTACAAATAGACCTTTGTCTCCAATTTTATCAAGAGGCATGTCTAAGATTTTATCACCTTTGGTCTTTATAATGATTACTTCAGTTTCAAGATCCGGTTGTGCTGACTTGATCATGTTTATAACGTGATTCGTTTGAGTAAGGGCCAATCGACTGCCTCTAGTTCCAACTTTAATTTTCATTTTTATGTCCTTCCAAACTTTCGAGAATTTTGCGAAAAGATTCTTTTATGTATTGTTCACGGTCTTTGCTTCGATCATATTTTTGTCTTGCTTCTTGACGAATTTCATCATAAGAAGTCACGATTTCATCTAATGTTTGCGGCAATGCAGATTGCATTCGCTCCGAAAGCCACTTTGAAACGCCAGGTCGTTTTCCACCCGTACCAATGGCAATCTCTATTTCACCTTCACGAATAACTGCGCCACTTTTGAAGACACTTTGAGTCTGATCCATGCAGTTATTAACGAGGATGCTCCTTGTTTTACAAGCAATTGTCACATTATCATTTGTCTTTTCATCACTGGACGCTACAAAAACGAGCACTGCATCATCAAGATGCCTCTCTTTAAAAACACCTATAATAACATCTATGCTCATTTCTTTATTTGAAAGTTTTAAAATCGCTTCATTTAGTTCAGGTGCTATGACAAGAATTTTTGCACCTTGCCCTCTAAGACTCTCTATTTTTCTGTGTGCAATACGTCCGCCACCAATAACCACGACTTTCTTATCTTTTAAATCCAGAAATATCGGATAGCTCATTAGTGACTCTCCTTAAAATCAAACAGATTTTCCATGACTGTAATCATTTTTTCCTGTTCTAAAGTGTCTTCCACCTTTTTAAGATTGATAATAGGTTCTCTAATCATACGCTTAAGAGCGCTCTGAACCATCTTTTCTAAAAGTGCTTTTTCCTTCTCATCCATCTTAATTTTTTTATGAAGAATATCTAATGTGTCAACACAGATCTTATTTCTTTTTTTCTCAAGCTTATGAATCACTGGGTCAACGCGGCTTGTCAACATCCAAACCATATGCGTTTCTACAGCTTCATCAACCATTTCTTCAGCTACAACACTTAGTATTTTACGTTTTTCCGTGTTTTCATCTGAAATCGCTTTTAGGTCATCTACCACATTTAGAGATACTTCCTTACGTTCGCCGATCGCTGCGTCGACATCTCTCGGGATTGCCATATCCAGTATGATAAGAGGCTTTGTCAATGGACCAATCAATTCATCTTTAAAGATCACGTGTGGCGAACCTGTGGCACTGATCAGAATATCAACCGATTCTAATACTTTGTATCTATCATCGTAAGATACAACTTCAACATCATCATATTGCTGAGCCACTTCAACACCCTTATGATGGGTTCTATTGGTCATCATAAGCTTGCTGAGCTTCATGCTGTTTAAATAGGAAAGAGCTTGTCTTCCCATTTTTCCAGTGCCAACAACAAGGGCTGTTTTATTTTCTAAGCTACCCAGTTGTTTCTCAATATATTTTATACCTATAGAACAAACCGAAATAGGCTCTTCTGATATTTTAATATCTGTTTTGATCTGCTTTGCTGTAGCAATCGCGTCTCGAATGGTCTTATTCAGAAATTTCCCTGAAGCGCCCATATCGAGTGCCAATTCATGTGCTTCTCTAAGTTGTCCAAGTATTTGATCTTCACCTAGAACTACAGAATCCAAACCTGCTGCAACCCTATAAATATGTTTTACAGCACGTGTTCCAGAACAACTTTGAATGCAAGCATTAAAAGAATCGTCTCCAGCCATACCCATAAATATTCCTGTAAGCATTTCTGCGTATTGTCTCTTTTGAACGCGTGGAACAGCGGCGTAAATCTCCGTTCTGTTACAAGTAGATAATACAATTACCTCAAGTATCCCATCATCCAAAAGGTCATTCATAAGGTCAATGCGTTGACTTGTCGTCATGCTAACCTTCTCGCGCTCTTCCGCTCCAGCTGTATTGTGGTTGACACTAACTGCCAAAATTTCCATAATCACTCACCCTTAAAATAATAAAAGCACCTGCTTTGGCAGATGCTTATTTTCACGAATGTCGAGACTCTAATCGAGTTTCTAGTCGATTCAATAGAACTTCCCTCCGAAGCATATTAAAGCATTAACTGGCAGGTCTCCTGACTTACACTTCTTATAATACATTCGCCTTCCCAGGGGGATACCCAGTGGACTCAAGAATGTACTATCCATGTTTACAGTAGCGGGGGCTGTGTCGGACTTTAACCGAACTTCCCATTTTCATCTCACAGTGAGAACCAATTAATATATCAGATTTTATTGTCCTTTCCCATTTTAACCTATTGCTACCCATAATTCAACAACCATCATGCTATTCATACTTAATATTAATCTTAATAGTAATTGTAAATGAAAATACAATATTCTGCTGATGGTATTTTAACTTTAAATGACAGAAATATATCAATAATCAATAGAATCATGTTCCACACACAAAACAATACTTTTTTAGTGCTGTTTGCACAATGTTGTTGGAACACTTCCAAGATTTTATGTTTATTAAAAAATACGCATGAATATTCTTGACAGTCAATTTTTACAAATGTATAATCGTATACAATAATACATGTACAAAGAAATGAGGGAATACTTTGAAGAAAATAACATTGATACCAGGCGACGGTATAGGTCCAGAAGTTTCAGGTGCAGTTCAGAAAATTATTAACGCAAGTGGCGCGAGCATAGAATGGGACATCGTTAATGCTGGTGCAGATATTTATGAGGAAACTGGTGAACTTGTTCCAGACTCAGTTTATAAAAGTATTGAAGCAAACAAAGTGGCTTTAAAAGGCCCCATTACAACTCCAGTCGGCAGTGGATTTAGAAGTATCAACGTTATGCTTCGAAAGAAGTATGACCTCTACTCGAATATTCGACCTGTCCAAACTTTGCCTGGGTTGAAAACTCCTTTTAATGATATAGACTTGGTCATTTTCAGAGAAAATACAGAAGGCCTTTATATCGGCATTGAGTTTGAACGAGATAACGGCGTCATGGAAGCTATAAAAAAGATCACGCCAGAAGGATCGGAGCGCATCATTAGAGCCGCATTTGAATTCGCTCAAAGAATGAACCGAAAAAGCGTAGCTGTTGTACATAAAGCCAACATTTTGAAGATGGCTGATGGTCTATTTCTTGATATGGGCCGAAAAATTGCACTTGAATACCCACACATCGAGATGAAAGAAGTCATTGTAGATAATATGTGCATGCAGCTTGTCATGAATCCAAATCAGTATGATGTCATCGTCACAATGAACTTGTATGGAGATATCCTTTCAGATTTATGTGCGGGTCTTGTTGGTGGTCTAGGACTGGTTCCAGGAGCGAACATAGGAAAGGATTTAGCGATTTTCGAAGCTGTACATGGTTCTGCACCCGACATTGCAGGACAAGGCAAAGCCAATCCAATCGCACTTTTACGTTCTGGATGTATGATGCTCGATTATATCGGATGTGAAAACGAATCAAATATGATTAGATCTGCAATCGACACAGTGCTTGCAGATGGTAATTCCTTAACACCTGACATGGGCGGATCTGCTTCAACGCAAGACCTAACGGATGCAATAATTGGAGCTCTTAATAAGACAAATTGAAGACGGAGGTGATCAAGTGAAGACGGAAGCAAATCAGATGCTCTTGAACGATCTGGCTATCAAAGCGAAAAGCAACAACCGGATAGATCCCGATTTTTACGAAAAATACAACGTTAAACGTGGTCTTAGAAACAGCAATGGAACAGGCGTCCTCGTTGGACTTACCGAGATTGGAAATGTTGTTGGTTACGATATAGAAGACAATAAAAAAGTCCCAACTGATGGACGATTGTATTACCGTGGTGTCGAAGTAAGCGATCTGGTTCAAGGCTTTCAAGCAGACCAGAGGCGTGGTTTTGAAGAAACAGCTTACTTATTGTTGTTTGGCGTCCTTCCAACAGCTGATGAATTGGCTTCTTTTTGTCATTTACTTGATGCCTGTCGAACACTGCCGGATGGTTTTACAGAAAATATGATTTTAAAAATTCCGAGCAGCGATATTATGAACAAGCTTATGCGTAGTATTCTGGTTCTCTACTCACATGATAAAGATCCTGACAATACCACCGTAAGAAATGTACTTGAACAAAGCATACGTCTTATTGCACAGTTTCCAACCATTATTTCATATGGTTATCAAGCCAAGAGTCACTACTTCAATAACAACAGTTTGTTTATTCACAAGCCTCGACCCGGCATCGGAACGGCAGAGAATATTCTTCATATGATTCGAGCCGATAATAAGTACTCAAAAGTCGAAGCTGAAACACTAGACTTGTCTCTTGTTATTCATGCAGAACACGGCGGCGGTAATAACTCTACTTTCGCAACACATGTTGTGTCTTCAAGTGGAACAGATACTTATTCTGCGATGTCAGCAGCGGTTGGTTCTCTGAAAGGACACAAACACGGTGGAGCCAACAATAGAGTTCGTGACATGATTCTCAACATTCGTGAAACTGTTCCAAACTGGGATGACCGTGGTGTACTTAAAGACCACCTCTATAAAATCATTAAAAAGGAAGCTTATAATCGTGAAGGTCTGATTTACGGAATGGGCCATGCCGTTTACACCAAAAGCGATCCTAGAGCTGTCCTTCTTAAAAAGAAAGCATTCGAATTGGCTCTTGAAAAAGATGCCATTAAGAATTACACCCTTTATAACAACATAGAAGAGCTGACAAAAGAATTATTTTTCGAACTTAAAGGGCCTGAAGCTCACATTGCTGCAAATGTAGATTTATATTCTGGTTTCGTATACGAAATGCTCAACATTCCAAATGAGTTATACACACCTCTTTTCGCAACTGCAAGAATAGCTGGTTGGAGTGCTCATAGAATTGAACAGATTGTTAGCGATCAAAAGATCATTCGTCCTGCATTCAAGACCGTGAATGACGAAGTGGCTTATCAAGCTCTGGCTGATCGTCGAAAGCCTTTAAAGAGTTCAAAGGAAGCAATATAAGTTCGATATTAATTATTGAAGAATATAATTGAATCGTTTGGGAGAAGACGTGACCATATATTGTGGTTGCGTCTTTTTATATATAAAAAAAGGCACCCTTTCGAGCGCCTTATTCCAATCATTATCAGTATTCTTTTTACATTAATTCCGATTATGCTTCAAATGCACGAATCACGTTCACTGACTCTAGTGTAGCGATTGCAGCTTCAGCACCTTTATTTCCGGCTTTAGCGCCCGCTCTATGAATTGCTTGCTCTAGAGTATCTGTAGTCAACACACCGTAACCAACTGGAATACCAGCGTCTAGCATAACTGATGCGATCCCTTTTGCATTTTCTGACGCAACCATTTCAAAGTGTGCAGTATCTCCACGAATGATTGCACCTAGACAGATAATCCCATCATATTTTCCCGACTCAGCCATTTTCTTCGCAATCAGTGGCATTTCAAACGCCCCAGGAATCCACACAATTTCAATATCGTCTTTACTTACGCCATGACGCACAAGACAGTCTATAGCGCCATCTTTAAGCTTAGAACCTATAAATTCATTAAAACGTCCAACAATTATTCCGTACTTGTGTCCTTGACCTGTAAGGTATCCTTCTATTTGTTTCATATTATCGTCTCCTCCATTTATGTTTGAATTTATATAAAAACACTAAAATCACATTAACGTGCACAACTGAGCTTTTAATCTGGGGTTAATTATCTTTTCTCATAAAGATGTCCCATGCGGTCAACCTTTGTATCTAAGTAAGCTTTATTTGACGGATCATAAACCGGCTGGATCTGATCACAATGTGCAATCTCAAGATTCGAACTCTCAAACGCCTGAAGTTTTAAAGGATTGTTTGTCATAAGTCTTGCTTCTTTAACACCCAACTCTTCAAGCATTTGAACGGCTTGTATATACTCTCTTTCATCAGAATCAAAACCGAGAGCCGTATTTGCATCAACAGTATCTAATCCTTTGTCTTGAAGTGCGTATGCCCTCAATTTATTCACAAGTCCAATGCCGCGACCTTCCTGGCGCATATAAATCAATATGCCAGCACCTTCATCTGCGATCGCCTTCATCGAGTCGCTAAGCTGTTGACCACAATCACAACGTTTCGATCCAAATACATCACCAGTCATACATTCTGAATGAATTCTTATAAGTGGATTTGAACTATGAATATCTCCTAGAATCAACGCCAAGTGCGGTTCATTCCCTTTTGCATTTTCAAAAGCAATCATATCGAACTCAGCATGTTCTGTTGGTAATTTTGTCGTCGCCAATCTTTGAATTGGAGACTGAACTTTCTTCATATATTCTATAAGCGCCTCAATTGTCAGGATTTTCAGGCCGTGCTCATTGGCCACTTCAATTAGATCTGGCATACGTGCCATTTCGCCATCATCTTTTATAATTTCACAGATCACACCTGCTTTTTTAAGACCAGAAAGCTTCAT
>Ga0070725_10001872_pt1 | contig 11360 bp, 8 predicted proteins | sample tdDd002_FD_69781 | JGI IMG/M metagenome (GOLD analysis project Ga0070725, IMG submission 69781) | Marine sediment microbial communities from the Atlantic coast under amendment with organic carbon and nitrate - tdDd00.2 | ecosystem: Environmental > Aquatic > Marine > Coastal > Sediment | place... | reverse complement strand
TTAGTGGGTGTCCTTTATATATTAGATGAACCGAGTATTGGTCTACATCAAAGAGACAATCAAAAGTTGCTTAAAACATTACGTAGGTTAACTGATATAGGTAATACATTAATTGTTGTTGAGCACGATGAAGAAACCATATCATCAGCAGATTACATTGTAGATATCGGTCCAGGAGCTGGTGAACACGGTGGACAAATCGTTGCAGAAGGTACTATTGATGAGATTTTAAACAATGAAAACTCATTAACAGGACAGTATTTATCTGGTAAAACAGGGATTGCCATTCCAGAACAGAGACGAGAGCCAAAAGAAAACTGGATCAAAGTTGAAGGTGCAAGAGAGAATAATCTTAAATCTATAGACGTTGAATTCCCGACGGGTGTTTTCACATGTGTAACAGGTGTGTCGGGATCAGGTAAAAGTTCTCTTGTTAACGAAATTTTATACAAGTCAGCTGCGTCGAGCTTATACCGTACTAAAATGCGCCCAGGAAAACATGATGCTATTCATGGTTTAGAGCATATTGATAAGGTAATAGATATTGACCAGTCACCAATCGGACGTACACCACGTTCAAACCCTGCAACATATACAGGCGTATTTGACCACATTAGAAACCTGTTTGCTTCGACTAATGAGGCAAAAATGCGTGGTTACCTTAAAGGTCGTTTCAGCTTTAATGTTAAAGGTGGACGTTGTGAGTCGTGTAAAGGTGACGGCATAATTAAAATAGAAATGCACTTCTTACCAGATGTGTATGTTCAGTGTGATGTATGTAAAGGCAAACGTTATAACAGAGAAACGCTTCAAGTTAAGTACAAAGGAAAGACCATTTCTGAAGTTCTTGATATGACTGTTGAAGAAGCACTGAAATTCTTTGAAAATGTACCAGCAATAAAAAGAAAACTTCAGACCCTACATGATGTTGGTTTAGACTATGTAAAACTGGGACAACCATCTACACAGTTATCGGGTGGCGAAGCACAACGTATAAAACTAGCTTCGGAGCTTTCAAAACGTAGTACAGGTAAAACATTATATATTCTTGATGAACCGACTACAGGCCTTCATATGCACGATGTACGTAACTTAATTAATGTTCTCCAAAGACTTGTTGAAGGTGGAAATACAGTTATTGTAATTGAACATAACTTAGACATGATTAAGTGTAGTGACCATATTATTGATATTGGTCCTGAAGGCGGCGATGGTGGTGGTAAAGTCATCGCACAAGGTACACCTGAACAAGTGGCAAAGAAGAAAAAGTCTTATACGGGACAGTTTCTTAAGCCGTTGTTATAAGTAAAAGAATTAAAAGATAGGCATATGCCTATCTTTTTTATTGTACTTGTACAACTTTGCATATATTACTACCACAGGACTAAGATTAGATATGATTTAATTTTTCAATTTTGTTGATATAGAAAAACACTGATAGTGTCATGAAATAAAGATGGAGACATCGTAAATGTAAAATAGGATAAAAATTACATAAATGCCATTACGAAAGTATTTTGCATTTAATTGTAATGACTTGTATAATAAATAATGTACCATAAAATAACGATTTCCTGATTAATTCTTGTTACGTATATGGGGTATGTAACTGGCTATGATTTTTCAGGACATTTGTGGTGTATGGGCAGTTAGGTTGATGTGGAGTCCTTTTACGAGGGCTCTATAATTATGACTAAAAATGAAAAACTGAATGTTAAGTTAATTGTATTCATATCAGTGTTGAGAAGATGTGGAGTTCCTAATACAAATATGGAAAGGAGCTTCAGATGTTTATTAAGTATGTATTTTTATGAATGTACAGTCTCATCAACTTGAGTCTGTAACACGATGAAAGGAATTATGATGAATAAGAAGTTAAAACTAATCTTGTTAGGTGTTTTGAGTATTGCTCTCGTCACAGGCTGTTCATCCGTAAAACCTGAAACTGAGTCAATATCTTTATATGAGACGCAAATAAACCAAGAGGAAGATGAAAAACACCGCATTGAACTTGCCAAATTAACAAGAAAAACCTATATGGAGAAAATGTATAAAAATGGTCTTTGGCAAATGGATTTTTCTGAGGAGAAAGCTAGGCTTAATGAGGAGTATAAAGCGTATGTAACTAATAGACTGGTTCAATTCTCTAGCATTAAGTTCATTGTACGTTCTAATCTTGGTTTTTATAATGATGGACTTATGAAGACTAGAGTTAAAAATTTAGGTATAAGTGAATTGCTAAAAACTCCAAATGAGTTCGTTCATTTGTTAGATTTTGAAGTTGCTTACTTTCCAAATGAGTTCACAAGTGAAGAGGAAATTGATCGTTTTACTAATGAAGTTGAAAAATTAAAACTTGAATGGGGGGAGTACTTAAACAGTACATCTCCATATAGTTTGCTTGGTTATTTACATGAAAAAAACCCAGTCGAAAAAATACAGATGCTTGAGAAAAGTGGTAATTTCAAAGAAACACTTTGGAACATTTATGCATCAGGAGCAGACTTAGAAACTTCAATAAGTATTAAAAAAACTCTAATGGAAAGATATAATGATGAGTTTGAACGTTTGCCTCATGTTTCCATAAAAGGGGAAGGATACAACATCTTTAGATCAGTAAGTAATCCAAATATAACTTTTGAAACTTTTATGGATGGTAGAAGTGATGATAGTGATGCTACAAAATACCTTTCTGCATTGGCCCAATCTTATATGACTGAAATTGTAGATGCATTGATAGATGATGCTGGATTAGAAGAGTACATTATACCATTCATTATACCTTGCGGTGGTGATTATAAGGATATAGACACAAACGCTTACGATACAAGCGACATTGCTACTTATGAGGAAAAAATTAAATTTCTAAATGATGGTTTCTATGGTCGTTACGACGTGAATTTGTATTATTTGAGCACGGATGAAGACTACGATTTCGAAGCAATTTATGAGATATCTAAGAAAATAAAGAAAATTGTCAGTGCAGACGGAGTTGGGCGAAACAAAGCTCAATATAGAACACCAATATTTGTCTATTTCTATACAGTTAATGAAATAGAGGATATTAAGATTTCAAAAATGTTGTTTAACGAACATTTGATAACAGAAAATTATTTTAGAACTATGCAAGAGATTCATAGCATTACTGGCGACCTTTGGTATCATAGGGCTGATACGGAAGGATTTGCATTTATGGATATATTTGGGATCAAATCTGAGAAATATATGAACATACACGGACAAATTAATGAGGATAAAAGCCTTGATGAGTTTGTGAAATGGGCATATCAATAGTAAGGGGGAAATGTCGTGAGAGAAATTCTAAAAAAAGAACGATACACGAACGAAGATTTTGATCAGTTTTATAATGGAGATAATAAATTAAATGATGTTCAAACTGAATTGCTCAACTTAATTGACTTGGTTAAAGAGCGAGATGCTACAGAGAGTTTAGATAAATATGGCAAGGAACGCCTGGGTGTTGTAGTGTTTAAAAACAAGTATATTGACATAGAAGCGAAGAACATTGCTGAAGAAGATCTGCAAAAATTTGTTGATGATGGAAAGTCCATTGATTTACTCAATGTTAATACAAGATTAAGGCATGTCATCACATATAAAAATGATGACAAATACTTAAAAATTTGGAGAAGCATTACGATTTACTAAGGTTAATGCAGCAATGGCAACTTTCCAAAATGAATATTTTGATAAAAAGATGAATGAAGTGAGTAAATCTGGACAGATGTACCAACAGTATATTCAATCATTTTTTAGTGAGGACCTAACATCTGATGAGATAAAGAATATTGGCAATGACATTGAGACAAGGAAAAATCTTAGTAGTGAAAGAGAACGTTTACAAGTAAATATTGATATGACAACAGGAAGAATGGTTGGCATATATAAAGCAAATGGCGAAGTAGAAAAACGGTCAGGCAGTTATAATGTATACAATTTTGACACCAGTAGTTCATACACTGAATCTATTGACAAAACACTGAACAAAAACTTAATAGGTATGGCATACATTTCAGACCACCAGCTAGATCTTGATACTGGAATTGATGAAGCTGTAATTAGTTCTTTTATTGCGAGTGGTCTCTCAGCAGCATTAGCTAGTAAACTACCAAGTGGTATTGTTAGCGATTTGGTCAAGGCGCATACCAAATTAAGAGGGTTGGATAATCTTACAAGAGCAAAGGTGAATCAGTATTGGGGAGATGTTGCGGCAAATGGCATTAACAGTACGGCAGGACTCGCTATAGAGGACGCTTATGCTGATGATTTATCGCAAGCTAGCGCGGACATTGTTGCTCTATGTAGAGATATTGACTATTCAGGTTTAACAGATAATGAAAAGAATAAGATTGATGCAATAAATAAATTTGCACTGATATTAACGGCATTTATTCCAGCAGGTCCAATCTTAACATTAGGAATATCGGGTCTATTAGCAGGCATTCAGTCGTGGCTAAAACATAGTGAATCTGTTGCACTGGGCGGGATTGAAATCAACCATTTCTTTAACAATGTATCCGAAAATGGCATAGCTAAAGATGAATATTTATTCCCAGATAGAGGTGATCCAATAAACGCCGAACTAAAATATGGATTAGATTCAGTGTTGGCTGATTCTAAAGACCACAACATCATTGAAGGTAACAGTGAGGATAACTTTATTTGCACTGTAGATGGTGGAGAAATTATACAAAACGAACTATATGGAAAAGGTGGAGAAGATACTTTAACTGGATATAAGTATAAAGACAAGCTTGATGGTGGAAGTGGTGATGACGTTCTTGAGGGTCGGGGTGGCAATGATATTGACATGCTTCCTTAGTAGTAGACAGTTGAAATATAACAACTATCTACTACTAAGGAAGCATATCAAAACCATGAGCCTTTTTTATTTGTAATTGAGATATTAGTCCTCATTGTATAAAAGCGTCACACTATTTCGTTCAAAAAAATCTTTATAAGTGTAAGAAGGTTCTTTGTCTGTAACAAAAAAGTCGATATCCCCCAGTGAGCAATAACGCATAAATGCAGAGTGGTCGAATTTTGTATGATCAGCTAATACAATAACTTGAGCACTAATTGCTACTACAGATTTTTTGATTTCAGCCTCTAAATAAGTTGTGTTTGTGACCCCTTTGTCGATAGAAATTCCAGTCGTTGCCATGAATGCTTTACTGATGTTTAAGCTCTTTAAAAAGTTTACTGTTGCAATCCCGGCAAATGAGTTGGTTTTACGTTGTAGTATGCCACCCGTAGAGATGACATTGATATTTGGATAAGCAGAAGCTTCAACAATAACATTTAAACTGTTTGTGATTATTGTGATGTTTTCGAGTTCACTAAGATTCTGGATCATGTGAACGGTTGTTGAGCCTGAGTCGACGAAAATGATATCACCATCGTTGACAAGGTTACTAGCAAGCACACCTATTTTGGATTTAGCATGTACGTGCTGAGAAGACCGCTTTTGGAACGGAACTGTGTTTTCTTTTATATTCAGTGTGACGCCGCCGTAGACTTTTCTTATTATCCCATTTTTCTGGAGTTCTGCTATATCACGACGAATGGTGTTTTTAGAGACATTAAATATGTCGCAAAGTTTGTCAAGTGAAGCAGACTCATTTTCTATTAAGTAGTTTTCAATATTTTTTATTCGTTCATGTTTCATCGATGCCCTCCCCAATAATCTTGATCTGATGGATTTAGATGTATTAATCTACCTGAAAACAATAGAAGTAAATGTTGAATCTCAAAAGTGTTGATGATACTATATAGTCAAAACCTACTCAGAACTTAATCAAAAATTATCATAATATAATCAAAACAGCTTACTATATCAAAAATATGATCTAGTTCTAGTTATCTTTTAGTTGTTTATTGAATTTTATTCTATTTGATAAGTAAAAGTCAAATTGCCTACATTATACGGATGAGAGGGTGGTAATCAATGGAAAATAAGATCGTTCATAAAGTTGAAAATGGTATAGGCTGGTTAACGTTGAACAGACCAGATAAACTCAATGCACTATCAGTACCAATGATTCATACTCTATATGAGATTTTTAATGACTGGAAGTTTAACGATGCTGTTAAACTGGTTGTGCTGCAAGGTGCGGGTGAAAAGGCATTTTGCGCAGGTGGAGATGTGAGACATCTTTATGACCGTAAAGGGATTGATGTACAGGAGGTAGCCCAAGAGTTTTTTGCTACAGAGTATAAAATGAACATGCTTATGCATACTTTCGGGAAACCTATTTTGGTTTACATGAATGGCATTGTTATGGGTGGTGGAGTAGGAGTGGCTGTTGCTGGCTCACATAGAATCGTTACAGAAACCACAAAATGGGCCATGCCTGAAATGAATATTGGTCTGTACCCAGATGTTGGAGGGAGCTACTTTTTAAATAAAATGCCCCACCATATAGGTCGATATTTGGCTCTTACTTCGTTTATGGTAAAAGCTGCTGACGTTCTTTATTCAGGCGCTGCGGACTATTATATGGCGTCATCAAAGTGGCCACAACTTCTTGAGTCTATTCAAAAGGTTAACTGGCAGGAGACAGACGTTTTGTCATCTTTAGAGTCGGAAGTAGACAAGTTTACTGAGCCGTGTCCTAATACAGGACAACTTGAAGATATAGCTCATGACATTGAAGCGCACTTCGGGCAAAATACACTTGAAAGCATTGTATATTCCTTAGAAGAAGCTTCTGTTAAAGGGATAACCTGGGCTGAACGAACGGTAGAGACTATTCTAAAAAAGTCACCTACGTCTCTTAAAGTCACATTGGAACAATTGATTAAGGGGGAATGTTTGCCTATTAAAGACTGCTTTATGATGGAACTGAACATGAGTATGAACTTCATGGACAGTCATGATTTTTTTGAAGGGGTACGTTCAGTTTTAGTAGATAAAGACAGAAATCCAACGTGGAATCCTGAGACACTAGAAGCTGTATCAAAACTTGATGTGGACGCATTTTTTACATTTAATTGGCCAAATGGTCAAAATCCACTGTCAAATTTTAAGCTATAGGTCAGCTGTTAACATAAATGAAAGTCAAACCTAAATAAAAAACTAGCACTCTACATGAATACATGTAAGGTGCTAGTTTATTTGATTTCAAAACTTAGTCGATTTTTAACCTATATTAGGTTTTAACTTTTATACTCATTAATTTCATGTATTTGAACACGGTAAATTTCTTTACTAAGTAAAAACGCAATGATATGTTGAACTTTATCCTCAGGTAGAGTGGCTTTAATATGGCCTTGTTTGTCTTTTAAGAACATTTGTAATTTAGTGCCTTCGATATAAAATCCGCTAAAGTCTCTAAATGAGTAAATACCTGAATTTGTCCTAATAGGATCATTCATTGGGAACTCAATTCTTAAATCAATGCCTTTAACAATAATGGCGTCTTTCATAAAATTAACTTTGGTTTGCTTTTGAGTTATAAAGAGTAGCCCCCCTGAAACAGCTGTCCAGACCAGAGCACTCATAATGACTTGTGGTAACGTGAGGAATGCACTCCCCCTAACAAAAGGTACAATCATAATTACAACGATTAGGAAAATGAAGTAAAAGCCTTGCCTAATGTAGCTTTCATTTAAGTCAATTGCAAAGAAAAACTTACCTGGATCATACGCTTTAGATGTAAGAATGTGTCGGACTAGAGCTTCAACAGCTGGGAAAACAATAATTATAAGAGCTAAGGTGCTGTTGAGTAGGTTTAGATCACTTGCAAATACAAAATCAGACATAGGCATTACAAATGAGAAAATTGAAATACATGCCATAAATGCAATAATAGAAATAAGACTGCGGTGCTTAAACATGAAAACCTCCTTGATTTGTCCTGAAACATTATGTCAGGATCACATATAATTATAAACTGTAATAGTCTTGTTGAAAACCGCTGTAATGTTGCAATTTCGACATATTTAATACCTAATCCCATATTTCTATGCAATTTTGAAAGGTAACATACAAAAGACTTAGATTTTTATGTGATAAGTTGTCGTGTAATTTTAAAAAACGAATATAAGTTCGGTTAATTCTCTACAAAACTTGTACATGTATCTAAATCGGGATATAATTTTCTAGAGGTATATAATTATGAATATAAAAGAGCAACTCAAAAAACTCCCTGAAAAACCGGGTGTTTACCTGATGAAAGATAAAAATCATCATATTATATATGTAGGAAAGTCAAAAAACCTTAAAAATCGTGTAAGTTCATACTTTAGAGGTTTTAATTCACATGCTGCAAAAGTTCAGACCATGGTTGTGAATATCACAGAGTTTGAATACATCATTACTGACACTGAAATGGAAGCTTTGATTCTTGAAGCCAACTTGATCAAGAAACATCAACCAAGATTTAATATCCTACTTAGAGATGATAAAACATATCCATATATTAAAGTTACTATCAATGAGAAGTTTCCAAGGGTGGTTAAAACTCGAAGACTCCTTAAAGACAAGGCGAAGTATTTTGGACCTTATACAGATGTGGATGCTGTTAATAAAACAATCGATACCATTAACCGGGTTTATCCTATACGAAAATGCAGTAGAAATCTAGAAAAGAACAACGAGAGACCCTGTCTTAACTTCCATATAGGCCAGTGTCTTGGCCCATGTAAAGGCGACGTGCACCACGATGAGTACTTGGAAGTTATTGACGAGATTATTCAGTTTTTAAGTGGTAAGTATGAAACCCTTATTCCTAATATAGAAAATAAAATGAAAGCTGCTGCTGAAATTCTTAATTTCGAGAAAGCTGCAATGTATAGAAATCAACTTGAAGCCATCCAAAGGTTACAGGTTAAACAAAAGGTGGTTACAACTTCTGATGTGAACCAGGATATTATATCTTGGGCACGGGGAATGGATCAAACATGTATTATGTTGTTCTTTGTTAGAAATGGAAAACTTCTTGGAAATGAGAAATTCATCTTAGAAGATACAGAATCAGATACCATTGGTGAGATATTATCCAGTTTCCTTATCCAACACTATAGTGGTACACCATTTATACCAAAAGAAGTCATTCTTTCTGATCCATCCGATGACATGCAGCTCATTGAAGACTGGATGTCTCAAAAATCAGATTACCGTGTAAAATTAATAGTACCTCAGCGAGGTGAAAAGAAAAAAGTAGCCAACATGGTGAAAAAGAATGCAGAAGAGTACATTGAAAAATTTAAAGAACAAATAGAAGTTGACAAGTATAAACGTAAATTGATTCGGGACGATTTAGAAGACCTCTTACAAACAGGAAAACCAATTAGACGTATAGAAGCTTATGACATATCAAATATATATGGCGTTTTGTCAGTTGGGTCTATGGTTGTTTATGAAGATGGCAAGAAAAAGCGGAGCGATTATAGACGTTTCAAAGTGAAGACCATTGAAGGGGCCAATGACTACGGGTCCATGATGGAAATATTGTTCCGCAGGTTTAGACGTGGACTTGAGGAATTAGAAGAAATGAAAAAAACAGGTGTGGACAATGGAAGATTTTCAGTCTTCCCTGACTTACTCCTGATTGATGGTGGTAAAGGCCACGTTAATAGTGTGCTGGAGGTCTTAAATGCCCTTAAAATTGACATACCTGTAGCGGGAATGGTCAAGGATGATAAACACAAAACCGACCGTCTGTATTATAATGGTCATATGGTCAACATTAAATCCAAACAAGAAGTTTATAGATATGTTGCATCCATACAAGAAGAAGTGCATAGATTCGCCATTGAATACCATAGGTCTTTAAGAAATAAACAAATGACTTATTCGGTATTAGATGATATTCCGGGGATAGGAAAGACCAGACGTACCAACTTAATGAAACACTTTAAGTCCATAGATAATATACGACAGGCCACTGTTGAGGAATTACTTGAAGTGAGTGGAATTAATCAAAAAGTTGCAGAAGCAATTCACGATTACTTTAACAATAAGATGGTACAACAAGAAACAACTTAAGAAAGTAGAGTCGAAACGTGAACCACTAACAGATGAAAGAGCTTAAAGATCGTTACGTTGTATAGTGACCAAAAAACAAAACGAACGATCTGTGAAAGGAGATCATATGTCAAACCTGTATCAGATGATGGAAAGGGGCTACTCCATGAGGGTCGTTAAAGTTGAACAAGTTATTAATGATCTCAATCTTGAAGTTGTAAATGATGTAAGTGTTGATTCTGAAATCAAAACACTTGAAGTTAACAGATGTGGTCTGCAGTTTGCAAACTTCTATGATCACTTTGTGTATGAGCGTATTCAAATTGTAGGTAAAAACGAATGGGCTTACTTTGATACACTAAGTGCAGAGCAGAAAAAAGACATTGCAGAGAAGTTTATGTCCTATGATATGCCAGTTGTTATTTTCACTAGGGACCAAGAAGTCTTCCCTGAAATGATTGAAGCCGCGAACAAACATGGTCGTCTGATTGCTAGAACACCAAAAGCAACGACTACATTTGTTAGTAAATTAATTGATTACTTAGAAGAAAAAATGGCACCAACCGTAACTTTACATGGTGTACTTGTTGATGTATTTGGTGTTGGTATTCTCATTCTTGGTAAATCTGGCATTGGTAAGTCAGAAACAGCACTAGAACTTGTTAAACGTGGTCATAGATTTGTTGCTGATGATGCAATAGAAATTGTAACCACACCAGATGGAACCTTAATTGGTAAGTCGCCAGCACTTATTAGAAACTTCCTAGAAATTAGGGGCATTGGTATTTTAGATGTTGCAAAACTCTATGGTCTAGCTTCTATCCGTCATAGCAAAATAATTGACATGGTTATTCAGCTAGAAGACTGGGTTGAAGGGAAAGCTTACGATCGCCTTGGACTGGAAGACAAACATGTCGAAATTCTGGATACGGAAGTGGCTGCAATACACATTCCCGTTAAGCCGGGGAGAAACTTGGCCGTTATCCTTGAAGCAGCTGCAACAAACCATAGACAAAAGTCTGAAGGATATAATGCAGCAAAAGAACTGGATAGACGTTTAAGAGAAAAGTACCAATAGATTATAATTAAAAATAATAGCGCCTTATGTTTTTCAGTTATATGTTTTAAAACTGAGAACATAAGGCGTTTTTTATGGATTGAAATTTTTATGAGTCACATGATGATTAAATGATCAAAATTCTGAGGTGGAAAAGAACAATAAATGCATAAATAATCATGATTATAAAAATGAATTCGATTAAATAATAAGGGTTTTCAGCATAAATGTGAAATTATTGTCGAATTTAATAGAAAGTATATTTACACAATTGCTTCTTATGATATAATAGGGCTTGTACCAGATTGTATA
>Ga0070725_10001868_pt1 | contig 11372 bp, 5 predicted proteins | sample tdDd002_FD_69781 | JGI IMG/M metagenome (GOLD analysis project Ga0070725, IMG submission 69781) | Marine sediment microbial communities from the Atlantic coast under amendment with organic carbon and nitrate - tdDd00.2 | ecosystem: Environmental > Aquatic > Marine > Coastal > Sediment | place... | reverse complement strand
ATTTGATCAAAGAGTTGTATATCGGTAAAAAGAATTATCCTAGTCCTGCTGATAGAACAGGAGCGCTAATTGATGCACTAAATGAGATGCAACCAGACTTAGTAGTTTTAGCGGGTTATCTAGAAATTCTTAGACCAGAGTTTATAGAAGCTTTCAGAGGAAAAATAATAAATATTCATCCTTCCTTGATTCCAAAGTATGCAGGAAAAGGATACTATGGATTGAAAGTACACCAGGGTGTTATTGAAAATAAAGAAAAATACAGTGGTGCGACAGTACATTTTGTTGATGAGATGATTGATACTGGTCAAATTATTATTCAGGAGTCACTTAGAGTTTTGGAAAATGATACACCTGAATCGTTACAAAAAAGAGTATTAAAAATTGAGCATGATATATTGGTTAGAAGTATAAACAAATGTCTAGTGAGTGAGGTTTAAAATGAAGCGAGCGTTAATAAGTGTATCTGATAAGACAGGTATTGTATCTTTTGCAAAAAAGTTAATTGAGTTAGATGTTGAAATTTTATCAACTGGTGGAACTGCAAAAAGACTTAGAGATTCTGGATTAAAAGTAACAGATGTATCTGAAATCACAGGTTTTCCAGAGTGTTTAGATGGAAGAGTTAAAACATTACATCCCAAAATTCACGGTGGTATTTTGGCAAGAAGAGATTTAGATACTCATATGGATCAATTAAAAGAATTAGGTATTGATACCATTGATTTTGTTGTTATTAACCTATATCCTTTTAAATCAACCATTGAAAAAGATGGTGTTACTTTAGAAGAAGCTATTGAAAACATCGATATTGGTGGTCCTACAATGCTAAGATCAGCTGCAAAGAACTATAATGATGTAGCAGTTATTGTTGATCCATCTGACTATGATGTTGTTATTGATGAGTTAGAAGCTGGTCAAGTAACTGAAGACACTAAATATAATTTAGCTTTAAAAGTATTTCAACACACAGCTGAATATGACACATTAATCGCTACTTATTTAAGAGAACGTAAGGGGGAAAAATACCCTCAAACATTAACACTTGCTTATGAAAAAGTTCAAGACTTAAGATACGGAGAAAATCCTCACCAATCTGCTGCTTTTTACAAGGAAGTTAAAAAGACTAAAGGTACATTAGCAGATGCAGTTCAGTTACATGGTAAGGCCTTATCATTTAATAATATTAATGATGCCAACGGTGCACTTGATTTATTAAAAGAGTTTGAAGCTCCAACAATTGTAGCGGTAAAGCATACAAATCCATGTGGTGTAGGAACTGGAATCGACATGTACGATGCCTATATGAAAGCATATGAATGTGATCCTCAATCTATATTTGGTGGTATTATCGCTGCAAATAGAGAAATTGATGTAAAAACTGCAGAAGAAATTTCTAAAATATTTATTGAGATTGTCATTGCACCAAGTTTCTCAGAAGAAGCATTAGAGATTTTGACTAAAAAGAAGAACATCAGATTAATGACTTTAGAATCTATCTTAGAAGCTTACGATGCAAATGCTGTTGATATTAAGAAGGTGTCTGGTGGTATCTTAGTTCAAGATATAAACAGAGAACTAAAAAATGAAGTTGAAGTTGTAACTGAAAGAATTCCAACTGAAAAGGAAATGAAAGCTTTAGAATTTGCTTGGAAGGTATGTAAGCATACCAAGTCTAATGGCATTGTTCTAGGAAAAGAAGATCAAACATTATCAATTGGGCCTGGTCAAGTAAGTCGTATTTGGGCATTAAATAATGCTATTAGAAATTCTTTTATGAAACTTACAGGTGGTGTAATGGCTAGTGATGCATTCTTCCCGTTTGAAGATTGTGTTAAGGCTGCTGCCGAAGCGGGTATTAAGGCAATAATTCAACCTGGTGGTTCAAAAAATGATGCAGCATCAATTGAGATGGCAAATAAGTATGGTATCGCTATGGTATTTACAAATATGAGACACTTCAAACACTAGGAGGTCATTATGAAAGTATTGGTCATAGGGAGTGGTGCAAGAGAACATGCAATCACTTGGAAAGTTAAGCAAAGTAATAAGGTCACAGAACTATTTGCAGCGCCAGGTAATGCTGGTATAGCTGAAATAGCAACATGTGTTCCAATAAAAGCAGATGACATAGAAAGATTATGTGATTTCGCTCTTAAACATGCTATTGATTTAACCATAGTAGGACCTGAAGTGCCCTTGGTATTGGGGATAGTTGACCTATTTCGAGAAAAGGGTTTGAGAATCTTTGGTCCTGATAAACATGGTGCCTTATTTGAAGGTTCTAAATCATACTCTAAAGCTTTTATGATAGAACATAACATTCCAACAGCTTCCTATAGAGAGTTTACTAATCTTGAGGCTGCTAAAGAAGAAGTTTCTATTTTTGGCTATCCTCTTGTTATAAAAGCAGATGGATTAGCAGCTGGCAAAGGTGTTGTGATTTGTGAAAATAGAGAAGATGCCTTAAAGACTTTAGATGAAATGATGTCTGATAAAGTTTTTGGTCAAGCGGGTGATAAGGTAGTTTTCGAAGAATTTTTAACCGGTATTGAAGCATCCGTGTTATGTTTTGTAGATGGTCAAACGATTATGCCTATGGCATCAGCACAAGACTATAAAAAAGCATTTGATAATGATCAAGGTTTAAACACAGGTGGTATGGGGGCTTATTCTCCAAGTCGCTTGTTTGATGAAGTCTTGGATGCTCATGTTAATGAAGCTATTTTACAGCCGTTCCTCAAAGGTACTCAAAAGGAAGGTATAGATTATAAAGGTATCATATTTATTGGATTGATGATCAAAGATAATAAGGCAAAAGTGATTGAGTTTAACTGTAGACTTGGTGATCCTGAAACACAAGTAGTTTTACCTAGATTGGAAAATGATCTGATTGAAGTTATAGATGCTTGCATAGATGGTCACTTAGATAAGGTAAATTTAAAATGGAGCAAATCATCAGCAGTAGGAGTTGTACTAGCTTCTGGTGGTTATCCGGGTTCTTATGAAAAAAATAAGGTGATTTCTGGTCTAGATTCATGTGAGGAAATAGTATTTCATGCTGGTACAACACATAAGGGAAAAGATATTGTCACTAATGGTGGCAGGGTCCTTACAGTGGTATCCTTGGCTGAGGATATTGAGGCCGCAAAACAGAAAACTTATAAGAACTTAAATCGTATCAGTTTTGATCAAATGATGTATAGAAAAGATATAGCTGGACCGCAATTGTAATTGCGGTTTTTTCTTTGTTATAATAAGTTGACAGAATGTTTTGAAATATCATCATATCGGGTATAGATAGAAAAAGGAGATCATGATGAATACTGAATATACAGCAAAAATTATTACGACAATGAAAAGACATTTAACCCATTGGCGTTTTCTTTTGGTCAATAAGTTATCTAAAGATGATGTGATTAAGGCCATGTCATCAAAGGATTTTTACCATGAAATGCTAGATAATATCAATAAGAATGATTATACGTGTGAAGCCTTGAGTAAGGCCTATAAACATGTATATCCTGTCTTGTTTGATTTGGAGATAGATGAAGATTTTTTAAGCCATGTCTATTGGTATGTATTGTCCAAATCTTTTCCTGATGCAGTTGTAGAAGAAAATATTCGAGAACATAGACATTTTGAGGTTTATTTAAATCTTCTAACGACTTTCAATGATTTTCAGAAATCAGCTTCAGATGAAAGTTTTATGAGTGTGTATCCCTTCCATTTGTTGACTAAAGCAGAAATTTATGATCTAGAAGACCAAAGTGAATATTTGAAGTTTAAAGAAGCTTTTGAAAGTCAAAATATTTATGAAATGATGAAACTCAATTACGAGGTCACGGGACACTCTACGATAGAACATATACTTGGGGTTCATTACCTTGCTATGAAGATTGCACGTCAATTAAAAGATTCAGGAGTAAATATAGATTTAGGACGTGTTTCAGGTGCAGCAGCAGGTCATGACATAGGAAAGTTTGGCTGTAGGCCAGAAGAAAGCAAAAAAATTGCCTATTACCACTATTACTATACAGATGATTGGTTTAGTAAACTTAATATTAAGTATATAAAAAATGTAGCAGTTTATCATTCAACATGGGATTTAGAGTTAGAGAGTTTAAGTATTGAATCATTGGTACTCATCTATTCAGATTTTTGTGTTAAAAGGGCAAAAGATAAATCAGGCATCTTTAAAATGAAGTTTTTAACGGTAGATGAGTCGTTTAAAGTGATATTAGATAAACTGGATAACCTTGATGATATAAAGCGTAAACGTTATGAAAGAGTATATCTAAAGCTAAAAAACTTCCATGACTATTTGGTTTATCTAGGTGTTGATGGCCTTGTTGATAATTATATTGGTAGTCCTATTAAGGATGTACATGATGTAAAAGTATTAAAATATTCAACCTTAGATTCAGGACAAACAGTAGTAGACCATTTAAAACATATAGCCATAGAAAAAAGCATTGGACTCATGTATGAACTAAGACATATTGACAGTCTTAATGATATTATTAAAGCAGCAAAGTCAGAAAAAAATATTCAAATGTTAAGACGTTATCTCTTCATATTTGAAGAATATACAACTTACTTAACACCAGAACAAAAGTTAGTGACGATTGAATTTCTTAATTCCTATATGGTACATATAGAAGAAGATATTAGAAAAGAATCTAGTTTATTAATTGGTCGATTACTAGCTGACTATGACGAAAACTATACAAAAGAATTACCCCCACGTGCTCAGGTAGAATATACTGTTGAGACTAAGTATAACTTGATTGAATCCATGCTTAATCAGTTTATGTTTGTTGATGTTAGAATGACACCGGTTAAAAGAAAAAGACTTGTAACCAGTTATCATCAAATGATAGAGGGGTTATATAAGTCAAGTGATGCAGAGTTTTCTGATATGCTTACTAGGCTATTGGTGCCATTTTATCGCAATAAGTTAGATGAGTTTGGTTTACTTTTTATGCTTGAAGTAATCAATGTTATGCCTTTAAGTACTTTACACGATCATATTGAAGTCATTGTTGACTTTATTGTGTCTGAGATGTCGTCAGAAGATGAAAAGAGATTGCTAGCACTTTCAAGATTAAGATACCTACTAGAAACAAGCTATAAAGATGAAATCATTCATATGTTGACCTCAAGATATGATTTGAGCCATTTGTTTACAGGAAAAATGAATGCGGTGGAAGTACATTATTTAAAACCTCTGCTATTAGCCTATAGCAAATCCTTTGATTTAGATGTAGAATCTGTTAAATCTGAAATGTACTTGAGTAACTTAAAATCAGCAACTTCAAAAGAATCTAAAATTGCACAAATAGAACTTCTTTATGATCACGCGATTAAAAATGGTCGTTCGGAAATGTTTTACACGGCCATGCATTTTTGTAATATTTTAAAGGTGAGTGCTTTTGAAGTCGTTAGAAACTGTGCAGGTAGGCACCTATTAGGCTTGTTTGATCATTTAAGCTCGGAGCAAAAGAATGATATTGTCATTGAGTTGATACGAGCCTTAGAAATTGAAGGTTATGGTTTTACGCGATATATACCTAGCTTTTTAGGACGACTCATTCCAACCTTATCTTCTAAGGAGTATAGAGAAATATGGGATGATATAAAGTATAAGTTGAACAATGCCAGCATCAATATTAGAGTATTGCTTTTAGACACTATAGGAGCCATGATCAATACATGGATTAAAAAAGGTGAAAAGGAGCCTATAAATGAACTTGTGGGTGGTATTTTTAATGGTTTTTATTCAGGTAATAAACTGACCACTCAAATGGCCTTTAACGTTATTTCAAAGGATATTTTAGGTAATGATTTTGTAGATTTGTCTGAGAAAATCCATGTTTTCAATTTGATTTATAAAAAGCTAAATATATTCTTAATGGACAGTAATGCCTTCCACTTGGATATATTCAATTACTCAGTAGGATTATATTATATATATCATTTTATTACAGATTATAATTATTTTGTTGGTCAGATGAACTTTAAGAAGACTGAGAAAGTAGCCTTTTATTCTGGGACATTTGATCCATTTTCACTTGGACAAAAGGCCGCTGCTGTTGATGCAGAAAAATTAGGATGTGAAGTACTTATTAATATATCGGAGTTCCAATGGACCAGAAGAACTCAACCATCTTTAATGCGAAAACGCATAGTGGATATGTCTATATCTGATCAGATGAATGTTCATACATACCCATCAAGTATGCCTGTAAATTTGTCTTCAGATTCAGATTTGCAAGACTTAAAGTCTTTATTTCTTGATATAAACTTGTACTTGATTATTGGTGAAGAAGCACTGCTAAACAATGAACTCTATAATGATGAACATCATATGATTTATGACTTTAAACACATCATTTATAGAAGAGAAAGTTTGACAAGAAGCGATGAAAAACGTGATCTAATTGATAAAAAAATAGAATTATTTAGAGATGATGTGGTTGTAAGAACACTTGAACAACGTTATGAAATGATTGATGTTGATCAGATCAGAAGAAATATTGATAGAAACTGGGATGCATATGATGTAATTGATGATTTGGCAACTGATTATATTAAGACGCATAATTTGTACCGGAATGAACCGCAATTTAAAAAAGTAGTTGAACCAAGTGATATTAGCATTGAAATATCAGATTTCATTTCGATGGATCAATTAGAAAATCTTGGCCCATTTGATCTTGATTTTGAAATGCTTAAGTCCTTATTAGAAGCACCATTAAAAAGGCAGATATTAGTTGTAAAAGAAATGTCCACAGGCAAAGTCTTAGCCTATACATTGTTTGCACGTGCCAAGCCCGTAGAATTATTTGATGTTATTCGGTCTCTCGAGATACTTGAAGATATAAATGAAAAAGGATGTCAAAATATACTGGTCATAGATGCTATAGATATGAAACCTTATGAAAAAGTCCACGCGCTGGATCAAATCATTTTGACAGAAACTCTGATGTATTCCATTAGAGATGGAAGTGATTATGCGATAGTAAAATGTTTTAATCCTCATAAAATGTCTAAGGACATCAATGGTGTAATAATAAGAAGTGGATTTGTAGAATACACATGTAATTATTCGAATCACATTTTATTTGCTGCTGATATGAGGGAACCTGTTGTTATAAATCTTGATGGAACAACTAGGATGAAGTCTGATTACAGATCAAATAAGGGCATACGAGATACAATTAAGATTGTAAGATCTTATTTACAACAAGCAGTAGTTGATTTGTATCCAGGGTGTTTGGTTGTTTCTTTTGATCGTTCGATGATGTACAATCATTTGATTAGAATGGTGACAAGTAAAAATAAATCGGATGAGGCATATGGTCCTTTTATGTGTGTACCTTATGGTGAAATCTTCAAAAGATGGCTTTTACCAGGAACCATTACAAAGGCATTCCACACCGAAAGGTATTATGATGAGCTTATACATGAATATGAAGTAGAAGCTTATCCAGGTTATTTAACGATTGAAGAACAAGCTAAGGTACTAAAGGCTTATAATAAATCCGTTATCTTAGTAGATGATTTAGTGGATAAGGGCAATAGGCTAGATGCTATTAATTATTATCTTAAGGCTCAGTCGATACCTATAGAAGAAGTCATAGTAGGAATCATGTCAAAGAGAGGTAAAGACTTATTTGAAAATCAGGGCATAAGCTTAGATGCGGCTTATTATTTTCCAAAAATAAAAGTCTGGTTTAATGAATCGGATGTTTATCCATTTATAGGTGGCGATTCTATCACAAGAAATACTATACCTCATGCCGCATTGCCATCAGTCAATCTTATGTTACCATTTGTTTATCCTAGATACATCAAGAATGTTTCTAAGGAGGCTCTATATAGCTTATCTATGGTTTGTTTAGAAAATGCTATTGTAATTCTTCAGGATATAGAAAGGGTATACAGCGAAATCAATAATAAGGTTTTAACAGTTGAACAACTGAAAGAAGTCATGATTACACCAAGAATGCCTGATCAAGGTGCATTCATGTCCTATGATATGAATCAGAAACCATCGGATTTTGTAAAGAATGAGCTGTTACGTTTAAAGAAACTTCAAAACGCATTTAAAGACACGAATTAATCGTGTCTTTATTTTAAGTTTTTTGATTCAGATATGAGTTTAATCAACTTGTTATAAGCCATCTTATAGTAATCTGGTGCAATATCTTCAGCCCAGGAGCAAACATTAATACATAGGGTTAACATATACAGGTCAACTGTTTTATGAAAAGACGGATCAATATGAGAAAATTCCTTATAACCTTTAAAAAATGCTGATTCTAGTTTTGCATTATCCGGAAAATCTCTTAGCATTAGATGGATAAAATCATAGTTCTTATCCCAAGGTCGACATAACTCAAAATCCAGCACTGCCTTTAAATAACGTTTGCCATTAGATTTTCCTATAAAAATATTTCTTGGTGAATAGTCGAAATGTGTCATTCTAGCTTCAGTCACATGATCTAATAGGTCGAGGTTGTTACTGACGATTTTTATCGCATGCATCAGATAGTCTTTTGCATCTAGGTTGGACGCTCTTACTTTCTCAAAACAATAGTTATTACTTTGAATAAAAGCATCTTTAAAATTATCATAAGCTTGAATATGCTTGCCATCACCGTCTAAACTTCCAAAATGATCGAATGCCTTAAGTTCATGTATTTTCGCCAGTTCTCTACCCATATCCGTGTAAATTTCAAGCAACTCTGCTTCTGGTAAACACTTCATGATTTTATCCATAGGCATACCATCTAGCAGTTCCATCATTAACCATTCTCTATCTTGACCAAATGTTCCAGAATCAATGAGTTTGGCATGTTTTATATGGGTATTTTCTAGAAGTTTAAGCGTTGAAATTTCTCTACCACCGTAAGTATCTTGATAGTAGTATTTAAATACAAAATCACCTTCATCCGTTTTTACCTTGTAAACTAAATGTCTCCTAAGTTCATGGTTGCCTATAGGCAATAAAATAACATCTCGTTTAAGAATATTACCGATGATGGCTTGCATTTCATTTCGTGAATAACGTTGAACAGTCATATAATTCTCCTTTTTATTATTATACCACTAAAGCTAATTATTAAGCAGGAATGAAAAAAAGAGAAAATATATTTTGAACACCTTATTTAGTGGTATTATATAGGTAAGGAGAGAGATATGTTAAAACAATTAGATTATGCTGATAGTATTTTAAGAAGTGATCCTTTAAAGGCTTATGAGCTTATTGTCAATCTAGAGGACACCCTTGAAACAAAAGAAGATATAGTAGAAGCAAAAATTATTAAGTCTAGGGCATTAATTGTTATGTCTAGATTTACAGAATCATTTAATTCAATTACAGAATTATTTGACCTGTTAGAAGAAAGTGATGAGCCTAAATGGTATGCTATTGCACACAATATTATGGGATCTGTTCAGTATGAGTTTAATAACTTTGATAAATCACTAGATCATTTTATGAAGGGGCTTTCTTACTGTGAAGAGGATAACAACCTTAAGGTTGAAGCCATGGTATTAAACAACATAGGTGATTTATACAATAGACTGGAAGTATTAGATGAGGCAAACAACTATTTTTTAGCAAGTTTAGATATTGCCAAGCAAATACAATATGAGTCTATGATAGGTACTGTTCAACTGAATCTTGGAGAGGTGCAACTGAAATTAGGTGACTTTGAAAGTGCTTTAGATTACGTCAACAGTGCCATTAATTATTTTTTAGCTGATGAAGATTACGTTGGTATATCTCATGGACATTATTCTTTAGGTCGTATATACAAGACGGTTGGTAATTTTGAATATGCTAAAAAAGAATTAAGACTTGCAATAGATATTATGAGACGAATCCATGAGAAAGCAACTTTAGTCTTGGCTTACAAGCTGATGATTGAAATACATATGGAAGAAAAGTCTTATATTGATGCATTAGAGTATGTAGAAGATGCACTGGATATTTCTACAAAATTATCAAATAAAAAAGATCTAGGAGATGTGGTTCTATATGCTGCTAAGATTTATGAAACTTTAGATGACCTTGCAAGTTCTATTAAATACTATAATTTATATGCAGACACTAGAGCAGTTTATGAAAAAGAAATTGAAGAAGAACATCAAAAGAATATTGAAGCTCAAGTAAATATTGAAAAAGCAACGCATGAAAAAGAAATTTATAGACTGAAAAATGTAGAATTAAGGAAAAAATCAGATCAGATTCAGAAACATTATGAGGATCTTCATACCATTAATGATATCAGTCAGGATGTGACTGCTACTTTAGATATAAAGAAGATTTTATATTTGCTTTATGAAAACATCAATAAACTTATGGATGCTTCTGTTTTAGGTGTCTTTTTATACGATGCTGAAACTGAAATCATAAGTACTGATTTATTATTAGAATATGGTCAGCCTATAAAAGCTTCACCAATTCCATTAAATGATGAAAATAGTTTGAGTGCATGGTGTATAAGAAATAAAACAGATGTATTCTCTATCGATTTCATAAAAGATTTTTCGAATTATAAGAAAGAATATGATGTTCATGACTTTGGTCATGCCTCTCAATCAGTAATTGCTATACCTCTGATTACGAGGGATTCTATAATAGGTGTAATTACAGTACAGAGTAAATTCAGAGATGCCTACAATGATTACCACTTCAACATGTTGAAGATGTTAGCGTCTCATATTGCTATTGCTGTAAAGAACTCACAAGAATCAGAACGTCTATCTAAGGAAATAAGAGAAAGAATAAAAACTCAAAATAAACTTGAGGTGCTTAATGAAAAGTTATCTCATATGTCTTATATTGATGCGCTTACAAATATTCCAAACAGAAGATCTTTTGTTGATTATATTAAAAGAGAACTCAGTAGAGCCAAGCGAGAAAAACACAATATAGCCTTACTGATTATTGATATTGATTATTTTAAGGAATACAATGACAACTACGGCCATGTTGAAGGTGATAAATGTTTATTCTTGGTGGCAAGCTTGTTAAAACGTGCTTTAAAACGTGATATTGACTTTGTTGCTAGGTATGGTGGGGATGAGTTTGTAGCGGTTATGACCAATATAGATTATGACGGTGCATATTTAGTTGCTGAAGAAATGACAGAGAATATTAAAGAACATGCTATTGAACATAAGTATTCACCTATAGAGGATATTTTAACCATCACTATTGGAGGCTATACTTTAATTCCTGAAGATATTACTATGGAACAATTGATTCATAATGCTGATAATGCCTTGTATGATGCTAAAGATAAGGGGAGGAATCAAATTTCTTTCTACAATGATTTGGAGAAGTAAATGGTTTT
>Ga0070725_10001864_pt1 | contig 11396 bp, 6 predicted proteins | sample tdDd002_FD_69781 | JGI IMG/M metagenome (GOLD analysis project Ga0070725, IMG submission 69781) | Marine sediment microbial communities from the Atlantic coast under amendment with organic carbon and nitrate - tdDd00.2 | ecosystem: Environmental > Aquatic > Marine > Coastal > Sediment | place... | reverse complement strand
GTTGTCATAGGTACTGGTGTAGGTGGTGCTGTTTTAAAGGATGGTAGGATCCATTCTGGCAATAATTTCTTAGCAGGTGAGTTTGGGTATATGTTTCAAACTTTTGATTTCGAGAGCAAGAAATTTGAATCTTGGTCTGATTGTGGATCAGTCCTTACTCTTTCTGACAAAATGAGTCAACATTTAAACCGAGAGGTGAGTGGTAAAGAAGTATTTACTTTGGCTGAGTCAGGAGATGCATACGCATGCGGTCTAATAGATGATTTCTATAACAGCAATGCAATAGGATTTTTCAATATTCAATATATGTACGACCCTGAAGTGATTATAATAGGTGGTGGTGTTAGTGAGCGTCAAGATTTTTTGATAGAACTAGAAAAAAGAATGGATCTTATTTTTGAATGCAACCCTATTGCTACCAAAAGGCCAATACTAGAAAAAACGATGTATGGTAATGATGCCAATCTAATTGGTGCAGCTTATCACTTTATTCAACATGAGGCAATCACGAATTAAATACATAATACAGCATGAAATATAGAAAAAGTGCTGTATTTTTTTATAAATACATGCTGTATTCTAGATTTTGTTTTTGAAGTATACTTTATGTAAAGGAGAAAATATGTTTAAAAAAGATTTTTTATGGGGATCAGCATCTGCTGCTTATCAAGTAGAAGGTGCGATTGATGTAGATGGAAAAGGGCCTTCAATATGGGATGTATGGGCTCACATAGATGGAAAAACATTTGAAGGAACAAACGGTGATATTGCATGTGATCATTATCATCGCTTTAAAGAAGACGTTCAGTTGATGAAAAAAATGGGTCTAAAAGCATATAGATTCTCAATATCATGGCCAAGAATCATGCCTAAAGGAAAAGGTGAAATCAATCAAAAGGGTATAGAGTTCTACAGTAATTTAATTGATGAACTGTTATCAAATGATATTGTACCTGTTGTGACACTTTATCATTGGGATTTACCTCAAGCTTTACAAGACTTGTATTCTGGTTGGTTAAGCCCTGAAATAGTTGACGACTTTACCCATTATTCATCTGTATGCTTTGACCATTTTGGTGACAGAGTTAAACATTGGATTGTTATGAATGAGCCGAATATATTTACACAATTAGGGTATATTTTACAAATACATCCTCCAGGGATTAATGATCCATATATGTACTTAAAATCTTATCACCATACAGCTCTAGCACATGCAAATACAGTCAAGAAATATAAGTCTTTGAATCAAGGAGGCATCATTGGTTCTTCTATTGCATTTGGTCCAGGATATGCTCAAAATGACGAAGAAAAAGATGCTTTAGATCATTATAATGCAACAGGTCCTTGGTGGTTTATGGATTCTTATATGAAGGGTGAATATCCTAAGTTGGCTTTAGATTTTTATGCAAATAAAGGGTGTTTACCTAAGTTTAAAGATGAAGATATGAAGCTATTAAAAGAAGGTGCTGAGTTAACTGATTTTATAGGTATAAATTACTATCAAACAGCTATGGTTAAAGGCCACGATGAACAGGGACATGAGCAAGTGAAAAATCCTAATGTAAGACATACAGATTGGGGTTGGGCTATAGATCCTGATGGTTTATATTATGGATTAAAACTTTTAAAAGAAAGATATAATAAACCAGTTATAATTTCAGAAAATGGACTCGGTGCATATGACAGTTTGACTGACTCAGGCCAAATCATAGACGATTATCGTATAGAATTTTTAAGTGAACACATAGAAGCATGTGAAAAGGCAGTAAATGAAGGTGTTGATTTACTAGCTTATATGACATGGTCATTTACGGATCTACTGAGCTGGTTAAATGGTTATAAAAAACGTTATGGATTTGTATATATAGACTTCGATAACGAAGGCTTGAAACGAATAAAGAAAAAATCTTTTGATTGGTATAAGAATGTAATTGAAAGAAATGGACTGTAGTTAGATTGGGATGAAGCAAACTAACACAATAATAGATAAGGGGTTTATATGATAAAAAAGTTGAGAAATAGGTTTAATTTTATCGTCGACTCGAAATTCTCTAATAAGATGCTTTTAATCTATTTTGTAGGTGGCTTTATCCCTATGTTATTTTTAAGTATTTATTTTGTAAGTACGACTAGAAGTGTCAGTTTAGATCAAGTGGCTCAAGAAGCAATCAATAACATAGAAAGATTAGAAGAGAGAATTCAAGATACTTTAATCACTGCTGTGAATATATCTGATGGTATTTACTTAGATGACAGCTTAAAAAAAATCGTAAAAACACAATATGCTTCTGCAGAAGATGTAGTTGAGGATTTTATAAATTTCAGAACTTTTGACGAGTATCTTCGCTTATATGATGAAATTGATAGTATCAGGATTTATGTTGAAAACAGAACGCTACTCAATGATGCACAAATAATCAAAAGTAATGAGAAATACAGGTCTGCATCTTGGTATAAAAAAGCTATGGAAAAAGATGGGAAAGTAGCTTTCGTTTATAGGTATGATGAGATAACGTTAGATAATCATATATCTATGGTGAGACTTATAAAAGATAGTCAAGGCATAAATGTTGGCGTCTTGGTTATTAACATTAGTAATGTAACCATGAAGAAAATGCTAGGATCTGAACCCTATGACATCATAGGTGTTTTAGACAAAGAGTGGGTGTTTATTTCTAGTCAATTAGACATTGAAGGAATAAGCGCTCAAGACAACTCTAGAATTAAAGACTATCTCAATATGAGAGAAGTTATAAGCGATTACAAAACTGATGATGGAAACTTTAAGATAATATCTAGAAGCTTTCCAATACAAAGTACAGCTAACAGTATACAACTCATCACTTTAATTCCTGAAAAGAAATTTTTAACTCAGGCCAATAGGAGTATTAAGAACTCTATAGTCATCATCGTGCTGAGTCTTATCTTAGCAATAAGTTTGGTAACAATATTAACTAGAAAACTAAGTGTACGTTTAGAAAAATTCAGGGACAAAATGCATAAGGTAGCCTTAGGTGATTTTGATGTAGATTTTGATGATTTAGTCAATGATGAGTTTACACTTCTTATCCATGATTTAAGAACCATGAGTACAAGTCTAAGTAACTTAATGGCAGAAGTATTTCATGAGGGGCAACTCAGAGAACAATTAACCATCAAGCAAAAAGAAGTAGAATTTAAAATGTTGGCCAGTCAGATTGATCCACACTTTCTTTACAACACATTAGAAACAATACGTATGGAAGCCATTATAAATGATCAAGATTCCATAGCTGAAACTGTAAAGAAATTGGCTTTTATTATGAGAAGGAAATTATCAGTTGTAACTAATGAAGTCAGCTTAGAGTCAGAATTAGAGTTATTAAAACACTATTTAGAGATACAGCAGTTTAGGTTTGGTGACAGGATTTCCTTTGAAATTAGAAACAGTAGTCAAGAAAAGAATTATAAAGTTCTGCCACTACTTCTACAACCCATTGTTGAGAATGCATTTGTGCATGGTCTGGAAGGTAGTGTAGACCAAGGTAAAATAACAATTACAATTGATGATAAATTTAATGATTTAGAAATTACCATTGAGGATAATGGAGTAGGTATATCAAAGAAGAAGCTTGAGGAGATTAGAAGAAGCATTGCTCAAGATGATAATGACGAGAATACAAGTATTGGTATCAAAAATGTCTATCAAAGAATAAAGTTGTTTTATGGCTTTGACTATTCTATGGAAATTACAAGTAGAGAAACTTTTGGAACAAAGGTCAGCTTAACTTTACCCAAAAGAGTTGATGAGAGTTAAATTGGAGGTTTAAAGTGTATCGAACTATTATAATCGATGATGAACAAACTATACGCTTAGGGCTCAAAAAAATTATTGATTGGGAAAAACATGGTTTCCAAATAGTAGATGAAGCTGAAAATGGTCTTGTTGGTTATGAGAAGATCTTATCGATACATCCAGATTTGATCTTACTCGATATCAAGATGCCAGGTCTAGATGGCATCAATTTATTGCGGAAAATACGTCAAGAAGGTATTGAATCAAAGGTTATATTTTTAACTGGATTTGGTGAGTTCGAATATGCTAAAGAAGCCATCAAATTGAATGCGGAAGCCTTTTTAACCAAACCATTCAATGAAGAAGAACTTGAAGAAGTTCTAAATAGAGTTGCAAAAGATTTAGACCATCAAACTAAGATAGACAACCAACTGGAATCTCAGAAGAGACTAGAGGAAAAGCAGAAATACAGAAGGTTGCTTTTAGGTGAAAAAAGAGTAGAAAAGAGCGTTGACTTAATCAGCCTATTTTGTGTTGCAAGTATTCAATCTGATGAAAAGCCTTACAATATTAATACTTTTTTTGATGAATTTCAAAGACTCCATCCCAGCTTATTATGCCTTTTATTAGCCGATAGTTGGGTTGTTGTTTTTAAGAATATGACACTAACACGTGTAAAAGTTGCTGTATATGATTTGAACAATCAATTGAAGAAAAAGTTAAACGAAAGATATCTAATTAGTATTGGAAGAGTTGTCACAGGACAACATGAACTTTATAAGAGTTTTGAAGATGCTAAAATGATTGGACAAAAATGGTATTTAACTGAAAGTCATACTGTTGAGTTTTATTCTGATTCACCGATTTTAGATACGAGCGAACTTAATATAGACAGTGATTTACTTTATAGCTATATAGAAATTGGCAATACAGAAGGCATTGAATCTTTTTATGATAGAATCAAAAAATCATATGAAAGTAATTCTGTTGATTTTAAAAGAATCAAGGGTTTATGTATTACTAGTCTTTTGTTGGTCATTGAAAAAGTTAAGTTTCATTATAAGGAAAAAGGTTTGGTATTTAAGGATTATAATGAGATTTCAAAGCACTTGTATGAACAAGAGGATTTACCTAATCTTTTAGAGGCAATAAAAAAATACACTACTCAAATCATAGAAAGTATTCATACAGGTACCAAAGACAATACACTATATAAAGTATTAGACTATATTGATATACATTACGATAAACCTCTGAAACTCGAACGTCTTGGAGAGATTTTTGGATACAACAGTTCATATCTGGGCACAATATTTAAAGAGTTTACAGGTATGTCATTTAAGAGCTATTTGGATTCTATCAGGATTGAAATGGCTAAAAAATATCTAAAAGAAGGTCACTTCAAGGTATATGAAGTTGCTGAACTAGTAGGCTACAGCAATGTAGATTATTTTCATTCTAAATTCAAGAAATATGAAAATATGAGTCCTAAGAAGTATCAAAAAACATGTAGGGAGGTTTAATATATGAGAAAGTTATATCTGATATCAATGGTAATTATTATGTTCGCTTTCGGATGTAGTGAAGATAAACCGACAACAGTTACTGGATACTCAAGTGACTCCCCCTTATTACTTACTATGTATTCTGAAGATGTAAAGAGGGAAGATACAGGTTTTAATAGTCCTATAGCACATGAAATTACAAATCGTACAGGTGTTAAATTAGATGTTTTATACCCAGTAGAGGGTGTTTCAGAAAAGATAGACCTCATGATTAATTCAGGTGACTATCCTGATCTAGTCATGGTGAAAGATACCAATCGGATGGTTGATGCAGGTGCCTATATTGATTTGACTGATTTAATCGACGAACATGGTCCCAACATAAAGAAATTATATGGCGACTACATCAATCGTTTAAAGTTCAGTGAAAATGATCAAGCCATATATGTACTACCATCTGAACCAGTGGATGAAGTAAACTACCGACCTGTCATGGGATTTAGATTACAACATGATGTGGTAGAGAAACTGGGCTATCCTGCTCTAGAAACATTAGAAGATTACGAAAATGCTATTCGTGAGTATATGACTTTATATCCAGAAATAAACGGAGAGAAAACGCTCGGAATTTCTTTTGTAATAGAAGATTGGAGATGGAAGATAACACTAGGTAATTCTGGTGGTTTTGCAACAGGGGCACCTGATGATGGTAACTGGTTTGTAGATCCTGAAACATATGAGGCTTCTTACAGATTTTTAAGACCAGAGGAAAAAGCTTACTATAAATGGTTAAACAAAATGTATCATGATGGTTTGATTGACCCTGATAGTTTTGTACAAGACTTAGATGCCTATCATGCAAAAATTGCATCAGGACGAGTTTTAGGTTTGATCGATGCCACATGGAATTTTTATTATGCTGAACAAGTTTTAAGAAGCAATGGACTTGATGAAAGGATGTATGGAACCTATCCTATACAATTGGATAAAACGACCTTGGCTGCTGATTATAGAGATGTTGGCTATATTGCCGGCTATGGCATTGGTATATCAAAAAATTGTAAGGATCCTGTTTCTGCTATAAAATTCTTAGATTTCATGGTGAGTGATGAAGGTCAAATTCTAAGGCATTGGGGTATAGAAGGTCTACATTATTTCTACAACGAAGAGGGTCAGAGGAAAATCTATGAAGAAGAAAAAAATAAGAAGATGACCGATGTTGATTATGCAAGTGAAACTGGAATAGGAGTTTATTTATATCCATATCCTAAATGGGGTGTTGGAAAAGTAGATGAAAACGGCAATCACTATGATCCAAACAACAAATCTTATATCATAGACAGTTACACAGATATAGAGAAAAAGGTTTTAGAAGCCTATGGTGTAGAAATATGGCCTGATCTATATCCAAGTTCAGTTGAGTTGACCGCTTCAATATGGGGTCAAGCATGGGATATTCCCATACCTTCAGATTCAAGTATAAGAGATTACTTAAGTCAATGTGACAACATTATGAAAGAAGGGTTGATAAAAGCTATTTTATCAGAACCTGATGATTTTGATGAAGTTTGGCGTCAAATCAATAGTGATTTGGAAGCTGCTGGTGTCCATGAAATGGGAAAGGAATTTACAAAGCTAATAAAGAAGAGAATAGATTTTTGGTACGAATAAATAGAATTACAAGGAGTAATAATGAATAGAATAAAAAATCTGGCTAGACAAGCAGCTGCAGAAGGTATTGTTTTGTTAGAAAACAAAGAAAATATACTACCACTTAAAGGTGGTGATGAGGTAGCTATATTTGGACGATGTCAACTTGATTATTATAAAAGTGGTACTGGATCTGGAGGTGCAGTGCATGTACCCTATAGAACCAATATTGTTGATAGTTTGTTAGAACATCCTCACATAAACTTGAATAAAGATCTTATAGAGGTTTATAAAAAGTGGATTAAGAAAAACCCTTTTGACGATGGTGGTGGAGGCTGGGCTGCAGAGCCATGGTTTCAAGAAGAAATGCCATTAGCAAAAGAACTTGTAGAGAAATCCAGATGCAGTTCTAATAAGGCACTTGTCGTGATTGGTAGAACTGCAGGTGAAGATCAAGATAATGAAGATGTTGCTGGATCATATAGATTAACTGAAAAAGAAGAAAACATGATCGAGTTCGTTACTACATATTATAAAGATGTAATCATCATCCTAAATGTAAGTAATCTAATCGATATGTCTTGGATGGATAAAGATTATAAACATCCTATTAAAGGTTTATTGTATGCTTGGCAAGGAGGCATGGAAGGTGGAAATGGACTGGTTGATATCTTGATTGGAGATGTGTCTCCAAGTGGGAAATTAACAGATACCATCGCATCCAAGTTAAGTGATTACCCATCTGACAGTAATTATGGTCATGACAAAATGAATATCTACAAAGAAGATATTTATGTAGGTTATAGATATTTCAACACATTTAAACCCGAGAAAGTAAGATATCCTTTTGGTTTTGGTCTTTCATATACTGATTTTGAAATTGAATGTACGGATTTTATAGTTGAAAAAGGTGAAATCGTAGCTAATATAAGTATTAGGAATGTAGGTAACACAAGCGGTAAAGAGGTTGTACAACTATACTTAAATGCACCACAAGGTAGACTAGGAAAAGCTAACTATTCTCTTGTTGATTTTATTAAAACAAGTGAACTTAAACCAGGTGAAACTGCAAAATATTCCCTAAGTGTTCATAAATACAAATTGTCCTCTTATGATGATTCTGGAGTGACAGGATATAAATCATCCTACATTCGTGAAGAAGGTAATTATAACTTTTACTTAGGCAACTCCTTGAACTCTTTGAGTAAGATAGGTACTTATCACTCTGCTTTAGAGGTTGTTGAGGAACTTGATGAAGCATTAGCTCCTAAAACTTCATTCAAGAGATATAAGGCCAAATTAGATAATGGAAAGATTAGTTTATACTTAGAAGACACGCCGCAGATGTCAATTGACATGGAAAAAAGAATCATAGATAACTTGCCGAAAGATTTGAAGCACTCGAAAACCTCATACAAGCTTGAAGATGTTGAAAAGGGAAAAATCACTATGGATGACTTTATTGGGCAGTTAAGTATTGAAGATTTATCCGCATTGGTTAAAGGTGAAGGCATGTGTAGTGCTAAAGTAACAGCTGGAACTGCATCTGCTTTTGGAGGTTTGACAAATGCATTAAAAGAATTTGGAGTTCCAGTATTATCTTGTGCAGATGGTCCATCAGGTATAAGGATGGATAGTGGAAAGATAGCATCTCAAGTACCGATTGGAACCATGCTTGCTTGTAGTTGGAATACTGAACTTGTCGAAGATTTGTATGAAGAAATTGGTAAAGAACTAGTTTCAAATAATATTGATACCCTTCTTGGACCAGGCATGAATATTCATAGACATCCCTTAAATGGTAGAAATTTTGAGTATTTCTCAGAAGATCCTATTATTACTGGTAAATTTGGAAGTGCTGTTTCAAAAGGACTCAATAGAGGTGGTAGTAGTGCTACACTCAAGCATTTTCTCGTTAATAACCAAGAGGTGGCTAGATCAATGGCTGACTCTGTGGTGTCGGAAAGAGCTTTAAGAGAAATCTATTTAAAAGGATTTGAGATTGCTATCAAGGAAGGTCATGCATCTAGTATCATGACTTCTTATAATCCAATCAATGGTATTTATGCTGCATCCAACTATGACTTAAATACAACTATTCTAAGAAATGAATGGGGTTTTGATGGTATTGTAATGACGGATTGGTGGGCTAAGGTCAATCATCCAGTAGTAGGTGGTAAAGGTAACGTATTCAACAAGTCATATATGGTCAGAGCACAGAATGATCTTTATATGGTAGTTGATAATGATGAAGCTGGTTTAATGTATCAAGATGATATACTCCAGGCTTATGAGAATGGTCATTTAACTTTAGGTGAACTACAACGTTCAGCTAAGAGTATATGCAGTTTTATCCTTGAATCACATACTTATAAAAGCAAATATAATCACACGGGTAAGAGTAATTTTAAACCTAATAAGTCTCCTACCTATGAGCTAAATTCAATTGGTGAAGAAATTACAGAACATGCTTTTTCAATATCTGTTGAGTCATCAGGCATGTTTGAAATCAAAACATCAGCTAGATTTAAGGATTCTACTTTAGCCCAATCATCATATAACATATTAGTTAATGAAGAAATTGTTGCTATAGCACAAATGCATGGTTCTGATGAAGACTATTTAGAAAGAAATATAGCTATGATCTATCTAGAAAAAGGATATTATGACCTAAAAGTCGAGTTTATTCGCAAAGGCATAGAAGTAGAGTATACTAAGATATTAAACGTCAAATAATAGAATGCTACACTATTTATACAAGAAACTTTCTGAAAAGAAGGTTTCTTGTTGTAGTGTGCCCAGCATGAGCACAATCTTAGGGGTTAAAGTCCCTAGCACGTCCTAGTAGTGGAAAGTGCATAGCCTAAGACAAGGGTGTCGTGAGCGATTGCGAATCTGAAAGGAAGTTCGTGGGCAAATCTCTGGTCTGACGAACAGAAATCACATATAAGGCATATATCTGTGGGTAAGGTTGCTACACAAATCGAAGCCCAATAACTACTCGAAACAAAATGTGTAAATGTGGCAGATTGATGGAGAGGAAGATTGTGTTCTTACCTGGGGAGATCTGATGGATACGTCATGGTGATAAACTTCTAAATGACAACCCATGCAGTGATGTATGGCTGAACCATTAGAAGTCAGCAGAGGTCATAGTACTGTATCAGCTATAGATGACGCAGGAAGGACTGAACGATGGAGGTTTTGTGAATACAAAAATCACAAAGAGTTATGATGAAAGCAGAAAACTTCATAAAGAAGACTATCTTTTTGAAGATAAGGTGGAACCTAAAAATACAAAGGAAGTGCCGAGTAGTTCATTGATGGTTGAGTCGAAACAAGACAACAGAAAAGCATATGATAATAGATTACTGGAGAAGATTTTAGACAGAGAAAATATGAACTTAGCATATAAGAATGTCAAAAGAAATAAAGGTAGCCATGGTATCGATAAATTAACAGTAGATGAACTTCTAGCTTATTTAAAAAAACATGGTGCAAGACTTCAAGAGGAAATATTATCGGGGAAATATTCCCCACAAACCGTTAGAAGAGTAGAAATACCAAAAGATAACGGTCAGATAAGGAAACTTGGTATACCAACAGTTGTTGACCGAGTGATACAACAAGCGATACTTCAAGTATTAACACCAATATTTGAGAAAACATTCTCAGATTATAGCTTTGGCTTTAGACCCAAACGAAGTGCTCATGATGCATTGAGACAAAGTAAGAACTACATCAATGAAGGTTATACATATATAATTGACATAGATTTAAAATCATACTTTGATACAGTAAATCAGGATATTTTAATGGGTTTAGTTTTTAAAGAAATAAAAGACAAAAGAGTACTTTCACTAATAAGAAAGTATCTACAAGCAGGTGTGCTAGAACAAAGTATAGTTGTCAAATCACAAGAAGGACTCCAACAAGGAGGTCCACTTAGTCAGCTACTTTCTAATGTTATGCTTAATGAGCTTGATAGAGAACTAGAATCAAGGGGCTTGCACTTCGTAAGATACGCAGACGATTGTAACCTCTACTTCAAAAGTAAGAGAGCAGCAGAAAGAGTAATGGCCTCAATAACTTCGTTTATCGAAAAGAAGCTGAAGTTAACAGTCAACAAAGAAAAGAGTTCAATCTGTAAACCAAGTAATTTTAAGTTTCTAGGCTATTCTTTCTATAGAAGTAGAAATAGTTATGAATTTAGGGTGCATAAAAAGTCGCTTTCAAAACTTAAATCAAAGCTAAAACACCTAACAGGTAGAAGTAGAATAGGTAATATACAAAATACCAATAGAAAACTCAAACAAATAATAGTTGGCTGGGTGAACTAGTTTAAGATGGCTAAGATGAGAGCGAGACTAAAAGAGTTGGATGAGTGGTTAAGAAGACGTATTCGTATGTGCTATTGGAAACAGTGGAAGAAAACATCCACAAAGTTTAAGAATCTCAAGAAA
>Ga0070725_10001862_pt1 | contig 11403 bp, 15 predicted proteins | sample tdDd002_FD_69781 | JGI IMG/M metagenome (GOLD analysis project Ga0070725, IMG submission 69781) | Marine sediment microbial communities from the Atlantic coast under amendment with organic carbon and nitrate - tdDd00.2 | ecosystem: Environmental > Aquatic > Marine > Coastal > Sediment | place... | reverse complement strand
CTTTAGTTTTCGCTCAGCCCTTTTCCAATAAGGGCTGAACCACTTCAAAACAGATCATCCAGACACCCAAACGATCTTCAAAAATTACGACCAAAAACACCACACCCCTTTATATTCAACAACTTACAACCCACCACCAGATCAATTGTGATCGTCAAAATTTCAATTCTCTTCAATTTTCTTCACTCAACGAAATTCTGATAAGCACTCTATAGGCGCCTCTACGGAGTATTTCCGGCTGGTAGACCCTTTATAGCAAAAGGGCTAAGGCCAAGCTTGCAGGCTTCCCTAGCCCCTAAATTTCGTCACTTGAAAAGTGCAAAAAAACTGATCGTTTTAGCGCGCAGGCGGGTGAGGAGGAGTGCGATTTCCGTGGGGTGAGCGTGGTTTCGGTGGGCATATTGACGCTTGAAAATAAATACATTATTCTCCTGCTTGCTGTGTGCTTAGGTTAGTGGGCAGTGGTGCGGTCTCAGAAGCCGCACAAGTTGCTTTTGAACCATCCGCCTTTTTTTTGTTGGTAGGCCTGAACTTAACCAAAAACCTATTACTAACAACATTGGAACCAAGCCATCATCTTGGTAAGGAAGGTAGAATTATGGATAAAGTAGTGAAATTTAGTAAGACATCATTAGCTTCAGTCGTTGAGTCAATTGGCGGACTGGGGATCAGTAACTTGGCCGGAATTGGGCCACTATCCTAAGCACATAGCCTAACGCCCTCAAATGAGGGCGTTTTTGTTCCCATCTAATAAGAACCTGAGCGTCATCATTCCCGTACACTACTACCCCCGCATTACAAAGCGCTGTCAGTTTTCTTCGTCAACTAGCGTGCTCATTCGGCATTTATCGTACGACAAAGGTGAGTTATTATTGTTGACAAGTCACGCGCTAGGTACGAGAATCTTCGAGAGGTTATGGTAATATACCTGTCAAGAGGTTGCTCCGTAACTCATACCGCATCACATTCCATTTAAAGAACTTTAGGAGGCACTATGTTTGGTTGGTTTAGTAAACAAGACGATTCAGACCGTCTTCTTAAAGCCATGGTTAAAAACCGTAAGCACGTTATCATTAACGACAATGGCTCGATCCGTGTTGACCTAACTAATGAAGACGTTCAAAAGCGTATTCGTAAAGACCTAGAAAAGCTAAAGCAACTAGAGGCTCTTTAATATTCAATGGGCGTTGTACTAATTGCGGTAGTCTTAGTTACGGGCTACCTTTTTTCTTCCCAGCATCTTCCTTCCAAATATAAGCTTAATCGAACCGATGGTTGGCATTCATATTTTTTTGTCGCTTACCAAGGGGTAATTTTTAGTGCTATTAGTGCATCTCTATGTGCTGCAATTGATTACTTTGACTGTATATCACTGTTCATTAAACCACGTGGCTACTTACTTAGCGATTTCGATGACTTATTTTTGAATATTTCACAGATTAAGACGGGAGCTTGGGCTATCACGACTGTAGTCCTCGCTCAAGTTTGTGCTTGGGTAACCTCGGTCTATTACAAGCTTCGACCGAACCGCGCTTCCCAACGAATTCAAAAGCTTATAGTTAGCCACCCTCTAGAGTCGTTTATCTTTGAAGCCGCTTATGAAGGCAAGCTAATCATGGTTACTATGTCTAGCAGAAAAACATATGTTGGCTTTTGCTTAGGAAATGAATTTACAAATGGGGAAGTTGAGTTTATTTCACTCTTGCCATATCTAAGTGGCTACCGTGAAAAAGACACCCTAACGTTCGAGCATACGACCAATTATCGAAAGCATTACCTTGAACAAGGGATTGAGGATGGTAGTCATCCAACTTTGAACGCTAATGACTTTAGAATTATCATTCCTACAGGAGAGATAGAGTCATACTCTTACTTCGATATAGATACATATGTCACTTTTAAGAAAGAAGAGAAGTACCTTAAATCTCAAGCGCTAAGCAACAACGCTTACCCAGATCTAAATTACAGCAAAGTTACTATTAACAGCACTCCCCTCGAGCAATAGAACTGTATAAATCCTCACCATAATTTAGTACCATGAACCTGTCAGTCAGATAGGTTCATGGTGTCATATGAGAGTAATTTGCCCCGAATGTGGCGAGAAAGCGCGCATACAAAAATCAAACCGTATTTCAGCGAGTTATAGCGACTTATATTGTAGTTGTAGTGACCCTGAGTGCGGGCATACTTTCGTGATGAACCTTACTTTTAGCCATTCATTGAGTCCTTCAGCAAAAACGACTTCACAGATAGCATTTAATCTAGTTAAAGCTCTAGCACCGGACCAACGTAAAGAGCTTCAGAGGCAGCTTTTACTCTAGTCATTTAGAGAAAGCACCTTCCAAGCTCCAGCCAGCGGCATAGAGAATATGCTTATCGGTAACCTTTTCCGTACTAGTGTTCTTATCGACCTCGACCTCACGGGATTTTACCCTAGGTATATTCACTTGAGACTCTAATCCCAACCCTATTCGTGGTGTACCTCTTCTAGACTTTAATATTTCCTCGGCTGAAAGATCCACTTTTAGACTAGGTTTTCGACCTCTTTTCCTTTTAGGTTTCTTCGTTTGACGTAACCGAACCCATCGCTTTTTAGCTGCATCTAAATTGATTGAGCTGACAACAGAAATCAATTCTTCTTCCAGAGTCAGAATATTTTTTCCTGAAGTCAAAGCCTCTTTTGCTAGTTTGTAAAATATTTTTAGGCGCCTGTTCTCTGACTTAGATAACTTTATCTGATCAGATAAATTCACACTGTTACGAAATCGATTGTAAGAATCAAAATTATAACTATCACCTAAAATTTGTTTTGCATCAAACATCGTCACTACAAGTCCTTGATAGTCCATAGAGATACGCTGAAATCAATATATATTCAGATAATGAACAACAAACAGTGTTTCAAGGAAAACCTGACAGAACTATTACAATGAAAACTCAGGGCTATCTGCTTCATCGGCCATTTGGATGATCATCTGAATGGCTTCAACCTTGTCATTATCGAGCCTTCCTTGATTGTCTGCGACCACTAAACCCATCAAATATGCACCAACCTGTGCTCTACTATCAGTTTCTGTGCTTAGAGCTACTCCATCTATGATGAGTTCCAGTGCTTGCTGGAATAACTGTTTTTTATCAGACATATCAATACCCTTAACAACGACACTGGAAATATACTGTATATACATACAGCATTCTAGAGAAAAATCGTCAAACGCATCAACGTATGATTTAAGTCACAATGCAATCAATCATAGTCACACTAGCTACTAGGTCACTTCTAGGCGTCCATCACGCAAGCGAATTGTCATATCTTTGTCTATTGGAACCTTCGCCCCTCGTTTCAAAGGCTCAACTAAACAGTTAACTCCCCTAACACTCCATCCGGTCATGCGTTGAAGAGCTTCAACTAAGCGGGAGTTACAGTTATTTTCAGTGCTCCAAGGTGAAGCGCTCCGCGCTTCTTGAAGACGCTTCACGTCTTTCTTTTTCACCAAGCTATATCTCTCGCTGCAAGTCTCGATCAACTTACCTAACCAAGAGAAACCAATGACTTTCTTGGTTATTTCACCGTATTTATTTTGCTTAGCTTCGTATTCAATTTTGGCTGAAGCAGCGAGCTGACAAAACAACGACCACTTGGAAGAATCTGCCGCCTGTCTCAATTCCTCCAGTTTCGGATCTACACTAGTTTGTGTAGGTGTGGCTCGGCGTAAGTTCCGCCATAAGGACACGGGTTCCCCACCAAATTGCTGAAACTGACGAATACGATGAGTTGAGGCCCAGGCTCTAGCTCGGTAAGCCCACTGCTCTGCTTGGCTTTCAGGCATATGGTTACCATTGATATTCTTCGATACATACTTAGCTATGTAGGCTGTCGCCCCACCCTGCTTAGGATCAGCCTCCTTTACGTCAAATCGTTTAGTTGTATCGCGACCTAGCTCTTCTCGATCTTCAGATATCGCGCGTTCCCTAAGTATCTCGATGACTTGCTCTTTATGTTCAGGAGCACAAAATAGAAAATAGTGAGCGTGACTTGTCGCATCTTTGTGAGGTTCCGCGACACGAAAGCCAAAATAATCAATGTCTAACTTTGCTAACTCAGCTCGACCTATTGCCCACTTTTTCATTAGTGCTTTGTGCCCTTCTTTGACCGAAGAACCATTCCACTTAGCCGAATTACGGTGGTACTTACTTGGTAGCGTCCACGTTAAAAACAAAGCGGTATAACCTAGGTCTTGAGCCAGTTCTTCAAAACCACGAGAGCGGACCATCATTTCAATTCGACGGTTTTCCGGGTTTGCTGTCGTGCGCTTTACAACGTCTTCTAGATTAAAGGCTTCACCAGTTTTCTCATTCATGACAGCCATAGACTCTAAGTAGTCCCTTGCTTCACGCTGCTTTTGCATCCAGTTAGAGAAAGACAAAGTACTGATGTATGGCTGTTGATGCTTGTTCTCACCAACACGGTCTAAGGCGATCTGCGCAAACTCAATATACTGAGCACGTAAATGAATCAAACGTCCCTCAATCCATTCTTCGTTCTGCATTTTCAAGATAGCGATCTGCAGGCTTTGCTCTAGCTCTGAAGGTTTCTTGCCCTTGTTGTTGAAGTTTACCTTTGGCGCCTGCACGTAAATGCTATTCAGTTCTGCTCGCTGGCGCTTGTAAACATGCTCTAAAGCATCTAAATAAGAACTGAACTTCTCGATGGATACTTCATCTGTCAGAAAAGAAGAGCACTTATCTGCATACTCTTTAGCAAGCTGTTGAATGGCATCATCACGCATTAATATCGCGTGGGTTAATGGTTGAGATTTTGCTTTATTGCGGCTGTCTACAAATGGGAATTTGTCTTCAATGAAGGGAGCGAACTTTAAACCAAACCTTACAGCATCTTCCGCCGATCTGATTAAGTTCTCTTTGGTAGGGTTTTTACGATACTTTCGGCTAACAACCTTCTTGATTACATCGTTACGAACGAGAGCCGGTAGCCTAGGAAAGAAGCGGCGAGTAAACGCAGAATAGCGGATGATTTCACCCGCTTCTGATTTGCTCGCCAATTTGTTCAAAGCTTCTGCTACATCGCTTTGATTCATAATAGTTTTTCTTTTACTTGAAATGGGAAATAGCAGTGTTTCTCTGCCGCATGTTCACCGCCCGCACGAAACGTAATGAACAAACGCGTACTTTCTTTACCTCGAATAAATGACCTCACTTGTTTTTTACCAAGTGTCGACTCCCACAGGTCTATACCTAGTAAGTTTTTGATGCGATTTACTTCTCCTGCGGTCAAAACTGTTGAGCTCGTAGTACCTTTCAACGCGTCTAATACAAGTTGTAAATTCTCAATAGCTTGAAGCTCTTTTTTACTTAATTTCATAGCGCCTCCAACTCTTGAGTGGTCATAATCATGTGGCCGCCGGTGTTATTACCTTTGACCAGCACACCATTCATCTCTTGCTTACAGCCGAATTGCGCACATGCTGCTCCGACTGCATCACCGAACTCTTCAAACTCACCAACCAGCGAATTCATAACTTGAGCTGTCTCTTCATGACGGACTACACAACCACCAATATCCAAGTGCACTGCTACATAAGTTTGCATAGCTACTCCTTGCCAATTTTGTTAAGAAAGTCGTTAGCGAGCTCGATGAATTCTCGAGCATCATTTGCGGTTCTTTCTGCATCTACGGTGTTGTGTCCAGCTTTTCTAAAAATCTCATGCCCAGCATCGATACAATCGCAAGTCTCCTGTAGGCGATCGCGTAGTAATGAAATCAAGGTAGAAGCAGATTCATTAGTCCCATTCTTCAAGGACAAAACGCACCAACCTTCTGCTATACCAAATTGACCACCGTGCAAAACGTGGCTAACTTCGGCATTTACTTCTTGTCCTGTGTATCGTCCGCTTGGATCAATTTCACGTAGATTTAAACAATCACCAGCTTGATAATCTCGATCGTTAATTCGAACTTCATGCGTCTTCTGGTGAGCCAATACTTCACTGAAATGCTTTGTCTGAATTTTGATGGCGTGTAGTTTGCTCATATTCAATTCCTTAAATTTTGGATAAAAGAAGCCCTCCCTTAACATTGCTAAAAAGGGATTAAGGCGTAGGCAAAATGCCAAATGGCTAGGTATAAATGAGGGTCTTAGTTCCAGCGCTGCTTAAGACGACTGGCTTCTAAATCAATAAGTTTGATTTGTCTTTTGAGCTTTGATTGCTCAATAGTGCTCTGGGAGTTTTCTCCTTTCTTCACTAACTCCGCACGATGGGAGAGAAGTGTTCTCAAGCGGCTTTCTTTTAGGTCGGCTTTTACTTGTTGTAACTTCTCTAAGCCTTGAATCTTTTGCTCTTGAGTTAAGCTGTATGCAGCCATATCTGGACAAGGGGAATGATACGGTGCTGAATATTCTTGGATAGCCTCTGACATATGGAACTCCTTAACTTAAGCCGGGAATGGGTGCACCGTTGGCAACAAAATCCACGCCCATACTTAAAAATGGGGCTACGCCTTTTGTGCGGTTTTCTACGTCTGCGATCAGCAGTACAAGGTTACTGATGCTGCTTTGTGCTTTATGAATGATTGTTTGCCTACTAGTACGGCTTAACCTGGCGTTACCAGAATGTTCTAGTGCCATTCTAGATAAGTCACCAGAGTGCATCGCATTCTCTAATGCTCGTTTTATGAAGGTTTCTTCACTTGCATCACTGGGTATATGCGCTGTCACGACACCGAGGCCAAGCAAAAGGCTATTAAGAATGGTGTAGTTGCCACTCGCTTTGGTGATCAGCACAAGCTCTACGTTGGTTAGAATGTGCGGCTGCTCTGGATTGAGCTTATTGCGCAGCATGGTGGCATTCATTCCTACGGCTTTTGCCAACTTGGTCATGTTCTCCGCGTTCGCAAATGCACAACACGCTTCGTTAAATGACTTTTGTTTAGAGCCACGGAATTCGCACATTGAGTCAATTTCGTTCATAGCGAATACTCAATTGAAGAAAAATGGTACGAAAACGAAACCCCAACCAAGAATGTTGAGCCACATTGGGCAATACTTCTTGGTTGGAATTAAGGAAGATAAGCGCATGATGACCTACCCCAAGTTTTCCATTGCTTCACGCGTAGCGATCTCAAGTAAAGCCACCATGTTGATTAACGGTGTTTCTTTACCTTTTGCTTTAGTTTTAATAGGTAAGCGACCATCGGCAACCCAATCCATGATGGTGCGCTTTGGCATACCAGAGAACTGGGAATATTGGTCGTACGTCATGAAAGGTGTATTTAGGACTACTTGATATGAAAGCATAATGGTATCCTTTTGTGTTGGTAAATGTTTAACACCGGACTTATGAGTTGCAGCTCGCAGTCCATTTGAATTGGATTATTGATCGTATATGCGAACAAATCAAGCCAAATTGACCGCTTTTGATTATCAAGGTGGGAAATTCGTCACAGATCGTCTTCACGAAATACTCGGAACCAAGACTATCCGAGACTTGGGGGACCGTTTAGATGTTTCTGCCTCTACAATAGCAACTTGGCATAAGCGCGGCCTTTGCCCATATGAAGTAGTACTCCGAGCTCACATGTATACAGGGGTATCTTTAAAGTGGTTGACACTAGGTGAAGGTGAGCCATTTCCGAACAGAGATTCTCAAAAACATGAGTCAAAACGAATGGAGACAAAGTTTTTGTTCGACATTGACTCCTTCAATATTAAGAACGGAAAGTTAGAAAATATCCAAACTCTCACCTTCGACAAGGCATATCTTGACGAGATTGAAGTATCAAATCCGATGGCTATACGCGAGAGCAACTGCACATATATCGTAGACAAAGAGAACTTACAGGCTATAAGTGGCACATACCTTGTCGATATGGACGGCCTACTCTCCCTAAACGAAATCCAACGCTTACCAGGCAATAAACTGGCTATCAGCTTTAATGCTTCTACCCTCACGGTTGAGGAAGATGAAGTGAGAGTTGTTGGTCGAGTTGCGTTAGTAATGGAGAAGAGATAGTGGCAGGCCTCGTAATTACTAAGAAGAATGTGTTTAAGAATACCGGAAATAGTTTAATTAAAGGGCTAAGGCACAATCCTTACGGTATTAGTTTTAGTGAAAATGTATTTAACACAATCCGTACAGCCATTGATATGGCAGACTTCAATAGTGGCCAAAGAACATTCAACAAAGCTTTGGTTAACGCTTATGACGCATGTAAAGAAGTTAAGTCGATAATCATGAGTTCAGAGAATCGTCACAACAGGGGAAGTCAAGCAAAAGTTGAACATACTTTATTTGAATTCAGTAAATTACTTGAGACTGAATTAGCCATTCAACAAGTAATGCACTCTAACCTTCAGAATGATAGTTTAACTAATTATGGCGATTCAGATGAAGTCTTAGATAAATCTGAGATTGCGATAGCATCTCTTAACCGACTTTCAGAAGAAGTGAGTCGCCAACAAACAGACGCCAAATTGTTCTTTAAAGCTCTAGAGCAAAGAGCACTAGATAGAACAGAGCGCTTATTAGATGAAGCAGAAACATCATTACGCAATCGCCTTAGTGACAACCATGAAAACATACGATCAATACAGCAATCTATTCGAGACGAACTCGACATTTCTGCTAACCGCGCTGAGGAACGAATTAAAAAGCTTGTAGCTGACACCGAAAGAAAAAACCAAATACACCAAGCAGATTTAAAGAGTATTTTCCAGCAACATGAAGAGGCGTCAACAAATCGTATAGAAGTACGCATTCAACGAGCTGAAACGCTAGCTGCGAACTTATCAAAGCAAGCATCTGAAGCAAAAGAACACATTGAGAATATTATTGAGTCCGAGAGTGAATCTCTGCAAACATTACTATTAAATAGTCGAAACAATATTAACGACTCTATTCAAAAAACGTCTACGGAAGCCGCTCAGAAAGTGAGGACGACTCAAACTGAGGCTGTAGATTCATTTAATAGTTTTGTTACTCAAAACATTGAATCTATTAATGAACGTATCAATGTAAAAATCTCTGATTATGACAAACTAAAAGAAAAAATGGAGAAAGCCTACAAAGAAAAAGTGGACGAGCTTGAAACCCACATAAGTATCGTTACTTCAGCTGTAATGGCAAATGAAAACCTAAAGCAAGCAAAAACTGAAAATAGAGTATACTGGTTTTTGCAGGTTCTTGGTCTGATGTTTATGCTCGCTGCTATTTATTCTGGTTCGGCATTTTTTAGTGAACTAACAAATATACGGCTACCTTTTTTTCCAAAACCAGATCTCGTTATTCACGTTGATGGTGCTATAAGCACAGCTCAGGACCCAACTATACTGATGTTTATGCGCCTATCGATGATAATATTACTAACAGCTCCTGCGGTATATTTGCTTAAGGAAGCAGCTGTTCATAGGCACAAAGAAAACCTGTACCGCCAGAGAGGTGTTCAGTTAGCAACCATTTCGCCATACCTTGAAGAACTTGAGAAAGAAGAACGCGCTGCAATTAAAAAAGAGCTGGTATCATCGTTCTTTCAGTTTCATGATGGAAAAGCTGACACTCAGAATGTTCCAGACTTCCTCAGAGATGTTAAAGAAGCAGCTAATATAGCAAAGATAGTGAATGGGCAACCAAGCAAAACGAGACGCTTTGGAAAAAACTAAACGTTTAAATGTAATAAGAAAACAATTGAATGAAACAGTTCTTTTTGTAAAGGAAAGTAATGGCATATTTCTGGGTAAACCTAGGTGTCTCATACAAAGAAGTTAGAGACTATAAATTTCTTTGGGCGCCATCTCATACATATACAGCAAGTGGTGAGAAAACTGTCAAAGCTGGATGGGGACATGTACCTAATATTAAGAAAGACGATATTATAATTTGTCATGAGAACAAACGAATAATATACGTAGCTCAGGCATTAGACGATGCTTATCCGGCACCTAGACCAGAAAGCCGAACCTATGATGAGTGGAAAAAGGATGGCAACAAGGTCGATGTAAACCTCATCGTTTTGGAACGTCCAGTTCCCACTGATGAATTTAAACATCACATCATTGAACGATTTAATGAACAATGTGAACCTAAACTCTTTAACGTTGAAGGAAATGCTACGCAAAACTACATGGTGTCTATCCCTGAAGCAGTAGCAGGCATTATCTTATCTAGCTTAGATAGCGTTAATCTAGATGACCTTAAGCAAACATCGAAACCTACAGCAGAGTCAAAAGGCCGTAAGAAACGTAAGGCTACAAAAGGAGGCGTTAGACAGTCTCGTTCAAACGCTCGTATTGGACAAGGAGCTTTTCGTGATGAAGTCCTTGATATTTGGAACAGCACTTGTCCAGTGACTAATGTTGCAATACCTGAGTTACTGATTGCTTCACACATTGTATCTTGGGCCTTGAGCGACGATGAAGAAAAGATTGACGGCTACAACGGCCTTCCCCTTTCTCCAAATGCAGATAAGCTCTTTGACAAAGGACTGATCTCTTTTTCCGATAGCGGTGAAATATTAATTAGTCCTTCCCTTCCTATAGAAATCCTAAATGCTCTGGGTATCAGTGAACACGCGGTCATTAACGGCCTTACTGAAGAACATGCTTATTATCTTAACAGGCATCGAAAAATCTACGGTTTCTAAGATCCCCCCTCTAGTAGCGGGGGGATTACCGATTTGGGCTGTTCAATAGATCACCCATTTGCCTCCAATGAAAATTCGAAAGTGATATTAGATAGACCCACCAAAGTTGTCACAAATCCAAAGACGAGTAAAACCACCACAACAAATTACGCTCTTAGATGGAAGCGTAGACACTGTAAAAAATGCACCGGTCCTACACTAACAGCCATAGAATGCTCTATTTAGTTAAAAGGTGGGAAGCTAAAGCTTCAGAACCTCTTCGAAGCGTTATAAAAAAAGAAAGCGGCTAATTAGCCGCTTTGTCCTTAGCTAAAGTCTTGCAATTAACTTGCTAGGTAAACGCAAATAATTGAACTTAACGCCCTCTGTGGATTTAATAAAAGCAGCTTCACTTTGTTCAAATGAAGCAGCCACTATAGTTTGAGTACCCTTTAAGTTAGCCATACTTTTCATAAGCTTATTGACGCTATCTAAACTCATTGAGTGCTGAGCAGGCTCATCAAAAAGCAGCACACCAAGATGATTGCCTCCATGTTCTTCCGAAACACGGCAGATAGAAATAAGGTAAGACCAGATTAAACGTACAAAATCACTAGCAGACGAATCGGCTTTAATATCCGCAGCAGCGTTAATTTCACGCAACTCTAGCCCCTTCAGATAAGGTACTAATGTATCTCTATTAATCTCAATTTCACTAGGCTTGGCACTACGATAAGAAAAATCTGTAGCAAATTCTCTGAAGTAAT
>Ga0070725_10001860_pt1 | contig 11406 bp, 8 predicted proteins | sample tdDd002_FD_69781 | JGI IMG/M metagenome (GOLD analysis project Ga0070725, IMG submission 69781) | Marine sediment microbial communities from the Atlantic coast under amendment with organic carbon and nitrate - tdDd00.2 | ecosystem: Environmental > Aquatic > Marine > Coastal > Sediment | place... | reverse complement strand
ATTCTCACCCCATTGATGAGAATATATTGTTTCTGTCTCTGATTTCAGATTTTGCTTAAGAAGCCGTTGGTTCGTAGTCGACGATACGGCCTTTCAACTTTGTCAGCTTTTCAATACCCGATTGAAGAGACTGCAATTTTGATTTAGAGAGTTCAGGTCCAACGAACACCTTAGTTAGCTTGCCATCTATCGGCGTTGCAGGAAGGGTATAGGCATTAAAGCCTTTGCCCCTTAACTGCTTGACCAGGCCTCTGACATTAGCCGCATTATTAAAGCTACCCAGTTGCAGGGTATAGGCAGATGAAGCTTTAACGACAGATTTTTCCTCTACTTTTACGATGTCTTTTGACGCTGGTTTTGCTACTGGCTTAGACTCTGATTTAACTTTAGATTCAGCCTGGTTTTCGGCTCGCTTATCCGCGCCAGCCTCTGACTCGATGATAGGTGCAGGCTCAGCCCCTGCTGACTCAAAGGCGTTCTCTTTTTCACTCAGATCTAACGCCACTAAGGCTTCATCGGGAAAACTGGCTGATTCAACCTCAGGTCTGAGTGGGATCTCAGAGAATTGTTCTACTTGATGCTCTGTTTTACCATCTAAAATATCGGGCAGAAAAATGACACCCAATGCAACGAGCACTATGATACCAACGAGGCGGTTCTGAAAATGACTAGACAATTTTTTATCCTTTGATAGACCAGCTACGCATCTCTATTTATGCCACTGCGTAGCGTTATTGTAAGTAACTTTTTAAAAACTTAATTCGAACAGATTCAATCACACATCTAACCGAAATAACGATAAGACGATAATGTTCACGCCGTTCCGATCTGAAGCTCTTTAAACTCTGCAACAGTGTAAAAGGAGCCAAAGACAATGACCAGGTCCTCATCATTGATCTCAGATGAAATCGCCTGCCAGGCTAAATCTACATTGTCATAGGTATGCGCATCACACTTAGTTGTTAATGCAGCCCTCAATGCCTCGACTGACGCACTTCGCTCTGTTTGCAGTTCAGTAAACGACCAGTGATCGACCAGAGGCGCAAGAGTTTGAATCACTTCGGTACAATCTTTATCTTTTAGCATGCCACATAATGCAAATAATCGCTTAGGTTTATACGCTTCGAGGCGGCTCGCCAGATAGCGTGCGGCATGGGGATTATGAGCCACATCGAGCAGAATCAAAGGCGCCTCGCTGATGGTTTCTAATCGGCCACCTAGCCTCGCCTCTCCAATCGCCCGCTTAATGATATCGGGCGACAACTGTGGCCAGCCATGCTCAATAACCGCCAAGGCCGTCGCAGCGTTAGGAAGCGGTAACTGAGGCAGAGGGATCCCATCGAGTTGAAGCCGTTGGCCCTTAAATTTCCAGGTCTGAGAACACGCGTCGACCTGGTAATTAAAGGCTTGATTAACCAGATAAATATTTGCCCCAACCTCCTGTGCCACATCGTAAATGGAATCTGGCATATTGGGTTCGCCGACAATGGCGGGTGTAGAATGTCGGAAAATACCCGCTTTCTCACGGCCAACAGAATCTCGCGTGTCTCCGAGGTATTCCTGGTGGTCGATATCAATCGAGGTCACCACACAAATATCGGCATCAATAATGTTGGTCGCATCTAAGCGGCCACCTAACCCCACCTCCAATAAGATAACGTCGGGTGAGACGGCTTTAAATATGTAGAGTCCTGCCAGAGTGGCAAACTCGAAGAAGCTTAAAGAGATCTCATTTCGTGCACGGTTGATGGCGTCGAAAGCTTCAATGAAATGCGAGTCGGCAACATCTTCACCATTAATGCGCACTCGCTCGTTATACTTGAGCATATGCGGCGAGCTGTAGACACCGACACTCAAGTCTGAAGCCAGTAAGATCTGCTCGATAAAGGCACAAGTCGTACCCTTACCGTTAGTCCCGGCAACGGTTATCACCTGTGTACCCGGCAACTCCCGTAAGCCCAGACGATCGGCAACCTCAGAAACACGGGTCAGTCCCATCTCAATTTCAGTTGGATGGATAGCTAAAACATACGCTAACCAGTTATCTAAACTTGCGTCTTTAACAGGAGCTTTAGGCATAAATTTTGGTTCTTCATTAATTAAAAAATAACACCATGCAATGATACGTCACCGAACGATTAATCCAACATAAACAGAGGACCCAAAGCAGGCTTGGGCAACTCATACCGCTCAGGGTAAGTAACATCGACCATGTATAAGCCATTAGGTTTGGCCGTTGGCGCCGCCTTGCTCCTGTCTTTTAATTCAAGCAACTCGGTGACCCACTCGGGAGCTTGATTACCCAGACCAATTTCTAACAGTGTACCGACAATATTACGCACCATATGATGCAGAAAAGCGTTCGCTTTTATATCGACACAGATATACATACCTTGACGGGTAACATTGACTTCGTGAACATGCCTAAATGGTGTCTTAGATTGACAATGAAGGGCCCGGAAGCTGGTAAAATCATGCTCTCCAACAAACTGCTGCGCAGCTTGATGCATAATATCTTCATCGATATTACCGCGATAATGACTCACCCCCGAGCGTAATATGCCCGGTCGAAGCTCATAGTTATAAATCATGTATCGGTAGCGTCTCGCCGTCGCCGAGAAACGAGCATGAAACTCATCGTCGACCACTTTTACCCACTTAACGGCGATATCATCGGGTAAATTAACATTGACGCCTAAGGTCCAAGCCGAATCTTTACGTATCGCATTCGTTTCGAAATGAACAACCTGACCGGTGGCATGGACGCCCGCGTCGGTTCTTCCGGCGCAGTGAACCCTAATAGGCTCATTGGCAATCTTAGACAGGGCTAGCTCTAATTGAGCTTGTACTGAGTCAACTTCAACCTGTCGCTGCCAGCCAAAATACTGACGGCCATCATATTCGATACCTAACGCTACTCGCATACAACCTCTTTGAACCTTTTAACCATCGCCCCGAAAATAGGGCCAACAAGAATATAACGATACCCAAGCACTTCAAAATGCGCGTTGCAGAAAAGTTTGGGTATAACCTAGTTTGGGCGCTGGATTCTAGCATATTGTCCCATAATAAAAAACGGCGCTTAACGCGCCGTTTTTAACAAAGAGTGAGACAAGTTAATCTAAGGTTTTAATTAAGCCTTCGGCTTCACTTTGTTGCCTTTCGTTACCGTCCAGCTGAACCTCTTTAAGCAGGGCTTTTGCACTATCGGTATCATCAATTTCAATGTAGGCGCGAGCCAGATCTAACTTCGCATTGACGGAGTTTTCCTCATCATCGACATCGACCATAGAGGCATTACCCATCAGGCTATCGAGCTCGCCCATATCAACATCGAGTTCTTTATATTGATCCGTTTCGACAACATCTTCCTCAGCTTCATTGAGTAAGCGATCGATATCGATAAAGCCATTGTCACTCTGGAAGCTAGTCAGGTCGTGCTCCGCAACCTCTACCGCTGGAGACACGGCCTTCTCTTTGGCATCGAGCGCTGCAAGCGCTTCATCGACGGTTAATTTATCTTCAACCTCGTCAGAGACTAACGCTAAGTCTTCGCTAACATCAATGCTCGCTCCTTTAGACGAGTCAATAAGCTCATCATCGTTTAGTACTGGGCTGTCATCTTTGCCACCCAAACCAGCTAACGAACCATCCCACTCTAAACTGTTGTCATCAACCTTCTTACTGCCTTTGAGATCCGCAAACATGCCGCTGCCTCCCTTCGAAGCAACAGGATCTGCTTTCGACTTATTATCCACTGACTCTAAATCGGCTAATAGTGCATCTAACGCTTCATCTTTCCCCGAAGCGGTATCGGTTTGTGCTTCGCTCTGAGTAAGGCCTTCATCTAACTCTGGTTCCAGGCTGGATTCGATATCCTCTCGACTCATGTCAAAATCTGCCAGTAAGGAATCCAGATCCTCTTCATCGACCTTTTCATCCGGAATAGTGTCGGTAACCTCAGGTTCAGAAATGGGTTCTGCGACAGGTTCTACACTGGCCGTTTCTTCTACCTGAGGGGCATCGAAGCTGGCCAGTAGCGAATCCAGATCCTCTTCGTTGACAGTTTCATCCTCGCTATCGAGTTCTAACTCAGCCGCGATCTCGTCGGTTAACTTTGGCTCTGGTTCTGATTCAGGCTCAACCTCTGGCTCGGCTTCAGCAGCAGGAGCATCGAAGCTGGCAAGTAGCGAGTCCAGGTCCTCCTCACTGACATTGTCATCCTTACTATCGGCCTCTAACTCGGCCGCGATTTCGTCACTGAGATCCGGCTCTGTTCCCAGTTCGGTTTCATCCACATCCGGCTCATCCTGAGGAGCGTCGAAACTGGCAAGAAGCGAGTCCAAGTCCGCTTCACTGACATTTTCATCCGCAGTGTCAACCTCCAATTCGGCTGCGATCTCATCGCTAAGATCTGGCTCGGCGCCAAGTTCTGTTTCTTTTGCCTCACTCTTGTCTTGAGGAGCATCGAAGCCGGCCAGCAGAGCATCAAGGTCCTCTTCACTGACATTGTCACCTGCATTATCAGCCTCTAACTCGGCAGCAATCTCGTCGGCGAGATCGGGTTCAACTTCAACGGCAGGTTCATCTAAGTCCGCTAATAAAGAATCTAAGTCATCTGCTGATACGATTTCACTATTGCTCTGCGCTACACTCTCAACCGGCGCAGGCTCCTCATCGAGCCCGGCAAGCAGAGAGTCTAAATCATCCTCATCGGCACTCGCATCGGGATTAGGCTCTTCTTCATCCTGCTCTCCCATCGCCTCTGCCCAAAGGTCATCTAACGACTGTCCTTCTTCGACGGCTTCCTCTTCAGGGGCTTGCTCCTCGGTAACAGACTCACCAGAATCGACAAACATATCCTCTTCCGTCGATAAATCGACCTCAGGTTGTAGCTCGCTCGAGTCAATGTTCATCAGAGAATCTATCGATTCCTCTTCATCGGTGTCGAGGTGTACCGCCATGGCCTCAACATCATCGGAGCCTTCCAGATTTTCAGGCGCGGGGATTGGCTGCGGCGCCTCAGAATCAGATGCTGGCTCCTCTTTACCTTCTTCCCCCTCATTGCGGCGACGCTTGAGGAATAACCAAAACAGAATAAGTACCAAGAGTACTGGAATGGCAGCACCAAGAATCAACAACAATGGATGGCTCATCAAGCTACGCCAAAAGTCTGAGTCCTCTTCGACCTCGGGTTGCTGCAATGCGGCAACTTGCTCCTTTAACATCTGAACTTCAGCATTTAAAGATTCATTTTGCTGCTTACTTATCTGAAGCTGCTCCTCTAAAATCGAGATCTGCTCATTTAACTCATCTATTTTGCTTTGCAGTGAATCAGTATCCCGGCTACCAATATTTAATTGGTCTTCGGCTCTGGCCAACTCATCGGTCAGCTGTAACGCCTTCGCTTCGGCAGCCTCAAGCTTCGCAGTCAAGCCTTCAACAGTGTCTGAAGTCGCAGCATTGACTGCTGTCGAGCTTGGAGGTGTTTGAGTTGTTGATGTCGAAGGCATCGTTTCAGTAACGGGCTTAGTGACACTTTTTTCAACTTCCGGAAGGGTTACCGGCTTAGGTTGAGAGCTTGTTGCCGTAGAGGTTGCCTTTCTCCAGCCTTTATCATCGCGGGCAGCACGCTCCTTTGCCATGCTCTTCGGTATCGCTAACATCACCGCTTTAGATGGGATAAGCAGTATCATCCCCCTCTCTAAACTGTTGTAGTTAGCGTTTGAAAATGCATGGGGGTTGGCGTCATAAATTGCCGCCATGACCTGATAGATATCGACACTATTATCCGGCCTTACTTTCTGCGCAATACTCCAAAAGGTATCAGACGACTGAGTCGGTCCATATTGCCGGTTAGTTTCTCTCACCTGGCCGTCGGGGCCGGTGATCTTCAGAGGCTCTGCGGCATAGGCTTGATTTAGCGGGTTAGCAGTAAAAACGAGTAGAGCTGAGGCCATCAGACCGACAAGATACGAAGTGCGAAAGTTCATTAATTCTTCCCTTTCAAGCGCAATGGTTCTGCCATTAAACAGCATAGCTTTAGGCAATTGTATTTATTGAGATTACTATAAACCAGAAATCACGGGTCTGCTACTGTTCACAATTCAAAAACAAGTGCTAATACAAAAAAAGCCTGCAAGTTGCAGGCTTTTTCATCTAAATAGGCTGATTAATGGTTAAATCTGCGCTACTTCAAACTGAAATCAATAATAATCACGAATTAGCACTTCGGCTATCTGAATACTGTTAAGAGCCGCACCTTTCCTAATGTTATCAGAGACAACCCATAGGTTAATGCCATAATCATGTGAAATATCTTTACGAACGCGGCCCACATAAACGGGATCGGTTCCGGCGGCATCGGTCACAACCGTTGGATACTCTTCGTCAGACTCAAATAGCTCGACACCTGCCGCGCCACGTAACACAGATTTAACATCTTCGGCATCAACAGGCTGTAATGTCTCCAGGTGAACCGCCTCAGAATGTCCGTGGAAAACGGGAACACGTACCGCAGTCGGGTTAACGACAATATTGTCATCACCGAAGATTTTCTGAGTTTCCCAGACCATCTTCATCTCTTCCTTGGTGTAACCATTGTCCATAAACTTATCGATCTGCGGCAGAGCGTTAAACGCTATCTGCTTTGGATAAGCTTTGGGTTCTACTGGCAGCCCTTGGAGTAACTTGGCGCACTGACTGGCTAACTCTTCGATAGCCTGCTTACCCGAACCCGATACCGACTGATAAGTCGCAACGTTAATTCGAGAGATCCCATAGGCATCGTAAATCGGTTTCAGCGCAACCAGCATCTGAATGGTCGAGCAGTTAGGGTTTGCGATAATATTCCTGTTACGGAAATCTGCAATCGCTTCCGGATTCACTTCAGGTATCACTAACGGAATATCGATGTCATATCTGAAATGAGAGGTATTATCGATAACCACACAGCCATTTTCGGCTGCTATTGGCGCCCATTTAGCCGAAACATCACCACCAGCAGAGAAGAAACCTATCTGAGCTTGAGACCAGTCAAAGGTATCAACATCAAGAATTTCTACCTGTTTACCGTGGAAGGTGACCGTATCACCAGCACTACGGCTACTGGCTAGAGGGTATAAATTAGCAACGGGAAAATTGCGCTCTTCGAGGATCTCGATCATGGTCTGACCGACTGCACCCGATGCACCTAAAACGACAACATTGAATTCTTGTGACATAATTACCGACCAACTCCTGAAAATCCTAAATTGAGCAACCAATCTACATCAGATTGCCCCGCACTTGCTAGCTTTAACGCACTAAATTCGCGTCTGTGCTTGTGATTTTTTCTCATAAGGTCAAACCCATTGTTATTAGCGGAATTTTCACCCGCTTTTATTGCAGAATCATCAAGCAGCGTTTTTCTAAACAGCTCATCGTCGTCACGCAGATCATAGACAAAACGGGACAGCTGCAGCAATGCCTTCTCTGAGGGGAGTTCATCCATCGACACCTGCTGAGACCATAGTGCAGGTAGCAGAGATGCCATCGACTTATCAGCATCCATGCCCAGTACTTCCATCAGCTTCTGATAGAGCATATAGGTGCCACGAGCCTTACCCTCCAGACTGTAGCCCGCAATATGGGGCGTCGCTAACTCGACAAAGGGCACCAGCTCAAGCATAGGGCTGGGTTCGCCTTCCCATACATCGAGCACGAGTTTGATATCCGGCCGCAACAGCTTTACATTTATCAGGGCGCGGTTATCGATAACCTCCCCTCTGCAGCAATTAAGCAGCCAGGTATCCGGCTTTAAGTTTTGCAACCTCTGCTCATCGAACAGATACCAGGTCTTATGCGCGCCATCTTTAGTCAGAGGAACATGCAAGCTAATGACGTCCGCTCTTTTCGTTAACTCCTCGAGGGAGACAAATGTACGTGGGTCATCGGCTTCGATGAGTGGATCGTTAAGTAACACCTCGACACCATAGGCCTCGAGGCATTTCGCCACCGCAGAACCAGTATTGCCCGCGCCAACAATCCCCACGACCTTGCCTTTAAGATTGCTATCGAAACGCTGCGCCAGTTCCAACATGGCGATAAAGGCAAACTCCCCCACCGCCGTGGCATTACAACCCGGCGCATTGGTAAACGGGATCCCTTGGCTGGCAAGATAGCTTTGGTCAATATGGTCTGTGCCTATGGTGGCACTACCGACAAACTTAAGATTAGTATTGAGCGACAACAGCGCCTGATTAACCTTAGTCACCGAACGCACCAAGAGCACATCGGCATCTTTAACTTGCTGCGGGGTTAATGTACGGCCATTAACGGCTTCAATCGTACCAAGATCACCAAAGAGTTGTTCCACATAAGGCATATTTTCATCGGCAAGGATCTTCATATTGTTCCTAAAAAGTGACCTGAATAAATGTGATGGCGCATTCTAACAAGATGCTAGTAGCTTGAGAATGAAGCTGGTTACATTTTCTATTTTGTTAGTTGATTTTGGAGAGTGTGTTTGAAGCTTGTAACTTAGTTATATTTAATCAACTGTGGTGAGCTTATGTGTAAGTCATCTCTGTACACAGGCTATAGATTAATTTGACCCCATGCCATTGAATATCGAACTACATACCCACTAAGTCAGAATAATAAATGAGAGATATTTGAAACTTGTTATCCCACAAGTAGCCACATTCCAGACACGAAGCCCATTTATACCAATCCATGAACTCTTCTAACAAGAGGGGCATAAGTGTTCCTGACACAAAAAAGGGAGCCTAAGCTCCCTCTCTATGCCGCATACGCAGCTAACAACTTTGCATCACTTTCAAATAGAAAGCAGTTATACAATTTATTTATACTTGCGCATAACCAGAGTGGCATTGGTGCCACCGAAACCAAAACTGTTACTCATCACAGTGTTCAGCTCAGCTTCACGGTATTGTGTCACAACTGGCATACCGGCCGCTTTCTCATCCAGATTATCGATGTTGATGCTCGGTGCGATAAAGCTATCTTCCATCATGATCAAGCTGTAGATAGCCTCATGAGCGCCCGCAGCACCGAGTGCATGACCGGTCAGAGACTTGGTCGATGCGATCGCTGGCAAGTTATCACCGAAGGTTTCACGCAATGCTTCAAGCTCACGCATATCACCCACTGGCGTAGACGTACCATGAGTGTTGATGTAATCGATAGGCGTATCGACATCGGCAAGGGCCATTTGCATACAACGCACCGCACCTTCACCCGATGGGGCTACCATGTCATAGCCATCTGATGATGCACCATAACCAATAATTTCAGCATAAATTTTAGCACCACGTGCTAAGGCATGCTCAAGCTCTTCGACAACAACGATCCCGCCGCCGCCAGAGATAACGAAACCATCACGATCGGCATCATAAGTACGTGACGCCTTTTCAGGTGTGTCATTGTACTTAGTCGACAATGCGCCCATGGCGTCGAAGCCCATAGTCAGAGTCCAATCGACCTCTTCAGAACCACCGGCAAAAACCATATCTTGTTTACCCATCTGGATAAGCTCGGCCGCGTGACCAATACAGTGTGCACTGGTGGCACAGGCTGAACTTATTGAGTAGTTCATACCCTTGATTTTGAACGGTGTGGCCAAACATGCACTCGATGTACTCGACATGATGCGAGGTACGATATAAGGACCTACACGCTTAACGCCCTTTTCACGTAGCGTATCGGCAGCTTGCACCTGGTTTGCAGATGATGCGCCACCAGTACCGGCGATGATACCGACACGAGGATCCGAGTACTGCTCTTCGGTCAAGCCAGCATCTTCGATGGCTTCGGCCATGGCGATATAAGCATATGCCGCCGCGTTACCCATAAAGCGCAATGCTTTACGGTCAATATGTTCTTTAGGATCCAGTTTGATGTCGCCCCAGACATGGCTGCGAAGCTTCATTTCCTCAAACTGATCTGAATGAGTGATACCACTGCGGCCAGCTTTTAGTGACTCAGTGACTTCTTGCTTGTTGTTACCAATACTTGAAACGACGCCAAGTCCGGTGATCACGACTCTTTTCATTTTTTCTATCCATTCTGTACATTTAGTACGTCTAGTACCAATTTGCTGACGCTATAATATCGCTTTTATTGCAATTAAGTGGTCAGCTTTCCATAAAGACGGGTAAAATAATGCCTAATATGAGACATAGAGTAAATTCATTGACTGAAGAACGTGAAGAAAATATGCAAATGAGTAAGTTAACTGGTCATTTATCCTCAATTTACACCCTTTTTCCCGTAAAAAACGATGCCAGCCTGACTCTCACTTTAGGTCAATTGGGCTTAGGTTGCCCGTGGCAGTTAGTCTCATTATGGCAGTATTCACGAAAAAACAGTCCTACTAGTACCGTAAACCTCAAAATTTTCGAATCACAATTAGATTCACTGGCCGATTTCAACCAGCAACTGACTTCACTCAACACTCCAGAATCAAGACTCAGCCGGGACGATGGACAATCGGCCATGGCAGAGGCACTCCTTCGAGCGGAGATTCTGGCTATCGAAGGCTGCCAACGACTTATCTTCGATGATGGCCGCTTCATTCTCGATATCTACTTTGGTGACACGCTCAATCAACTGAAGTGCATTTTACCGACTTCAGTCAAAGGTGATATGACTGACGATTCAGCGCTTATTGCCCACTGGAATGTCACCGAAAAGGTTAAAGCCGACTCACTCGACGAAGCCATGCTCTGGCAGATTGCCAAATTAAGCCGCGATAATGCAGCAGTCTCTTTCACCGCTTCCGACAATAAAGACGCGCGGAAGATGGTAGCTTTGGCTGAAACCGTCGGCTTAGGGGTATTAGCTGAAAGCTATGCACCTGAAACAAAACTATCTGAAAGCAATGATTCAGAAACTCAGCAGCAAACCGAAAATAAGAACCTTGATACGGCAAGTGATGATATCCCGCAGCAGGAGCGGCGAGCGCTTAGGCATGCTCAATCAGACCTGCTTCAATACTGTCCGGTTACTGCAGCCGAAGGTAATGACGGTTTTGATGAAGGTAAGATAGCAATTATTGGTGGCGGTTTTGCCAGTACACATCTGGCGCTCTCACTGGCTCAGCGCAATAAAAAGGTGCGCATTTTTTGTCGCGATGCAAGTTTTGCGCAGCAAGCATCCGGTAATAAACAAGGCGCACTCTACCCGCTTCTCACGCCAGATAACGGGCACTTAAGTCACTACTTTCAGCAGGGGTTCCTGTTCAGTCGTCGCCGTCTGCAAGAACTGGTAAATGACAAGTTTGCTGTCTCCTATGACTTTTGCGGCGTACTGCAAACGGGTTTCGATACCCGCAGCAGTGCACGACTGGATAAGATCATTAATGGCCAAAGCTGGAATGAGAAGATGGCTTACCCCATAGATGCA
>Ga0070725_10001856_pt1 | contig 11422 bp, 6 predicted proteins | sample tdDd002_FD_69781 | JGI IMG/M metagenome (GOLD analysis project Ga0070725, IMG submission 69781) | Marine sediment microbial communities from the Atlantic coast under amendment with organic carbon and nitrate - tdDd00.2 | ecosystem: Environmental > Aquatic > Marine > Coastal > Sediment | place... | reverse complement strand
CATCAATAGCTCGACCATTGTATGATATAGTACCTGAATCAGCCATATCTAATCCGCCTATGATATTTAAAAGAGTTGTTTTGCCACTACCACTAGTGCCTAAAATAGATACAAAACCCTCGCTTGGAAAAGATACATCTAAATCCTTTAATACAGGTTGAACTTTGTCTTTTCTTATGACATAATCTTTATTTATCTTATTTAGTTCTAACAAAGCACACCTCCTTATGGTCTTAATAAATTAATGATATTCGTTTTTCTAAGCTCTCTTGCAATTGAACTTATAATAACTGCAATGACAGCTAAAACAATCCCAATTAAAGTATAAATATCCAGATTAATAATTCTTGTCATTTCAAGTATTCTATTAGGATCTAAAGCATCAACCAAATGTTCATTAAGCATTAAATTTATACCTGCCCAAACAATCAAAGTTGAGACCAAAACAAATCCCGCAATGATAAGCCCTTCTACAAAAAACATATGCTTAATATTTCTAGTTGTATAACCAAGTGATTTATATATACCAATATTCTTTCTATGTCTTACTATGTTAGTCTTGAGACCATTGTATAATGAGACAATTGCAAATATAGCTATAATAATGCAACCACCAATAATAGCAACTTTGTAACCATGTACTTCTTTGTAGTAGGACTCTCGTTCTTCAATAATATCATCTCGACCATTAAATAATGGTTTAAACAACAAGTAGTTATCAAAAATAGTATTTCTTAAATCTAAGTCCTCTTTGTCTATAAAAACATAGAAACTTGAAAGTTTTAAGGAATTTTGTCCTATATATACTTCTTTTGCATAGTCAAGGAACTCATCTTCTAACATGTATATGGTATTAGTAACCAATGTCATTTCTTCATTTTGGACTAAGTGAGTCGTATAATTGACATTGTACCTTTTTATGTTGGTCATAAACGGCTCAGGCTCTTCTATATATGGATAATACTGACCATCATCAACTAGTCCCACTATTTCTAAATCCTTATCATAAAATTTTTCAGGGTTGTATATACAGTAATTTTTATAAGATATATTTATAGAATTTAACTCATTAAATAAAGCCTCATCTGATAAACCAGTTATCCTATTATATAAGTTCGGAATCTCTTCCTCTTTTGTATTTATACTGTAATAATCAAATAATGTTTTTATGGCAGAGCCCTTACTGTAAAGAATTTCATTCAACTCCTCAGGAAAGCGACCATAAACAATATCAGACACTATATTGTCTTTTATTTCAGGTTGAATCATCATTAGATATTTTTCATTTTCTACTTCTTCATCAGAAAAAGTTATTGTTGAATAAACACCTGTCATGAAACCTCTTATATCTTCTTCAAACATATCATTATAATCTAAGATATTTTTTGAAAAACCATCTATGGTCATACGATAAACACCAATAGGTATACTGTCTACCTTATAAGAATCATATAAGACGTTATCAATTTCTTCTTCTACACCTAGTACAACACCCATACCGAATATAAAGATGGCTGAAATAATAATTAAAACATAAGTTGCATTAAAAATACTCAACTTTTTAGACAGTAAATTATACTCGAATCTTCTCTTAAAATTCTTTGCTAAAGACTTCTTCTCATGTTTAAGAGGACTTTTATTTTCAATAGCATTGTTGTAATGATCGATGATTACCTTTTTATTTTCGATTTTTAAGACTAGATCAGAATATTTATTGGCTAGTTCTTCATCATGGGTAATAAATATTAGGGTTTTATCTTTAAAGACTTCTACAATCAAATCCATTATTTCAGTGCGTGTTTTTTTATCTAAGGACCCAGTCGGTTCGTCACAAAGTAGAATATCTGTATCTCTAGCAAGAGCTCTTGCAATAGCAACACGCTGCCTTTCTCCTCCTGATAACTGATGAGGTTTCTTATCAGCATGTTGAGATAAACCTACCCTATTCAATAGGTCTAATGCTATCTTTTCTTTCTCTTCTACATCATTAGTTAAACCAACTTCAATGTTTTTAACTAAAGTATGATGACTGATTAAATTAAGATCTTGAAAAATGAAACTTACATGTTCCCTTCTGTATTGATCAAAATCATTGATAGGCGTTCCCTTAAAAAGAAATTGACCTTCAAAGTCAGAATCTATCCCACCTATCAAGTTAAGTAAAGTTGTTTTGCCGCAACCACTTTGACCCAAAATGGATGTCTTTACCCCTTCTTTGAAATCGAACGTTAAGTCATCTAGAACTTGTTCTACATGTTGACCTGTCATATATTTTTTGGTTACATGACGCAACTCTATAATATTACCTTGTCCCATATTGCCTCCCAAAACAATTTATCGAATTTTCAGATACTTTGTACTGTAAATATTCCCCTTCAATTATGTCATATAATTTTGGAAATCCATGGTATATTTGGTCCCATTTAATAATTGTTAAAAAAAACATTAAATTTTATTAATAACAATCACATAGCGTTAAAGTTTTTTTGACGTACAAATTGTTCATTCGATCTTAAACCCTTAAAATACACAAAAAGACTCTAAAAGAGCCTTCAGTTTGATTATTTATTTAATAGCAAATACTTTGCCTCAAGCGCTTCGTTTGTCATAAAACCTTTTGAAGCAGTAGAATATTTAATTTTTTCTGATGCGAAAATCTGAGCCTTTTTTATAGCGACTTCTGGATCGTCTCCGTTAAAATATGCATGTATAAAAGATGCAAACAAAGCATCACCTGCCCCAACAGTATTCTTTACTTGTGTAGGTACAGCTGGAAAATATATCACTTTACCATCAATACAAAGTAAAGCGCCTTCTGAACCTAATCCAACACATATAATCTTATATTTGTACTTCTCATATAGACCAGTGACCAGTTCATTTAAATCTCCATCAAAACCATCATTACTAAAAAATATAATATCTGAATACTCCATGAAGTCTTTTCCATATTCATTGGTTAAATTATTGATATCCTGGATATCACATGCAATTGGAATATTTTTATCCTTCACTATAGGTAATAGTGCTCTAGAAAAACCTGCCATGGAAAATAAGGCCACATCAAAGTCGTAATCTATATCTTCATATGTATCAGGATTCATCTTGTACTTGTAATCCATACGACCTTCTCGAAGTATGGTTCTTTTACCATCCTGATCATATAAAATAACCGAAACCAGAGAACCTTTGTCTTTTCTTTCAACGATGCAATTAGCCTTAGCGTCTCTTATGGCTTTTTCAATCACATAAGCATAATCATCATTGCCTATTCCAGTTAAAAACGTAGGCTGACTACCTAGTGTTCCAAGTATTAAGCAATGACTATAACCTACACCAGCCACATCCATGGATACCTTGTCATCCATAAATACAATGGATTGATATTCTAATGGAAAAGAATCAATAGGTATGTTAATTTGTAGTCCTGCTGTCCCAAGTATTAAAGCCTTCATTTTACCTCCAAAAAAAGAACCCTTATAAAGAGTTCTCTAGATTATTACGATTATTTTCTATACTTCTATTCTAAACTCAAATGTTTTAAAGTCAACATCTAAACGAGCAGTATGATTATCCTTAGTCCATTTGATCTTAAGGATATGGTCATCAGAATCCATAAGTTCTACTCTTGAATCTATTTCAAAAACAGGATGGCTCTGTCTCATATCTAAAAGCTCTAATTGCTTTTTAACAATTGATTTATCCAGTGAACTTGTTGCATCCTCTAAGCTTAGATTGGTACGATTGATTTCCTTATGACCACCTGCACCAGCTCTTTCAACAGCTTGGTAATCATTTGTACCCGCTAGTAAATCAAGATACCATACTTGTGGTTTCCCTGGCATGAACATTTGAAGCGCCCTTGCTAATAAGAGTTTTTCTTCTGATTCACCCAAAGCACTGAAGTAAGTTGCATTGACTTGATAGTACATATTCTTCTTACCATGTAAATCCTTTACATGACCACCTCTTGATACAACAACATCAATTAAATTACTGATTTGTTCATCACTTAAAAGGCCTTTTAAATCTAAGAGTGGTATACCATCATGACATCCTAACATATTGACAGTCTTGAGATCTTTTTCAAGAATCTCATTGATCCATCTTTTTAGTATACTTGCATCCTGTCTTTCTAATGCATCAATAACAAGACCTGGGAAGAAGAAATCGTAAGTCATATAACCTTGTTCTGAAATTTTATTATGAATACCTTCTTCATATCTTGCATGAATCTCAGGTAGCAAAGTTAATTGATACCCCTTAGCAATCTTATTAACTCTTTCTAGAAGCTCCCAAGTATCAGGATCATTTAAGAAGTTCTTTTTACCAGGCGTTTTAGGTGCATATGCGAAAGCATCTAACCGTACAATAGACGCACCATAACCTGCTAATTTAGACAATGTATCATCATAGAAATCCCATACTAAAGGAGATTTTATATTCAGATCCATTTGACCTAAATATCTTCTTGATGATTCAATATCGTTAAATAATATTTGCTTTTCAAACGCATTCAAATTTAAATCTAAATCATTTAATTTTTTACCCTCTGTTAATGCTTGGTTGACTATAGTGGCTACTGTATTTGCCTCAGTATACTGTAGATTCAAAAGCTTCATAATCTGTTGAGGATTTACTTTATCATATGTGATTTCTTGATAAAAAGTATTCCAATAAGGTACATCTTCACCATCAGGCATCTTTACATTCAAAATCGGGAGTCCAGGTTTCCTGAAAAACATTTGATTCAAATATTCATCATCTGGTATTATTGTACCGTTTTCATTCTCACCATAACCATCCCAGAACTCATTCCAATTGATAAAGAAATCCTTGTAAAGTGATGACTGTCCCTTTTGAATCAAGTCTTGAAATTGTGGTGACAAGACTGATGCGTGATTTAAAATAAAATCTAGTTTCAAATCAATGTTCATGTCCCTTATTTGAGAAAGATTGTTTTCATTAACATAAGATTTATTTAAATTATAATCTATTACAGAAAATCCTCTGTCTAGATCCGAGTTAAACATACTTGGTAATATATAAAAAAAGTCAAAAGATTGCTCTATATTCTTTAACCACTGTGTCATAGCATCTAAATTACCACCAATACTGTCTGGATAAGCATTTAACATAGGACCTATAGAATATTTATCTTGATTCATTAATTCTAAATAATCATCATAGGAAATAACCATACCGGATTTTGATACTATCAACTTAGCTCTTGATGCTTGTGAGAACAATAAACTCTGTTCTATACTTAAAACTATTTTTACAAATGCACTGTCAGTTTTTCCATCTCTATTTCTGGCTTGTCTATGCGCTAGTGTTTCTTCTGGAGTACTATTTAGAAGTACGGGAATATCAACACCCTTTAAGTATTTATTATTGCCGTGAGTCCATTCAATAATAAGAATCTCCTTGTCAGAAAAATCAACAGAATCATACCAAAGCTCTTCTTGAAAACGACCCATTCTTTTTAAGGCAATGGTCTCTTTTCCTGACTTAAAATCATCTATGATTTGATTGATCTCATCAAAGTTTATTTCATTTGGTGTACCCAAATAGCCTTTTAAACCTTGTTTACCATAGTGTTGATATGTTTTTAGCCATGGATAAGTATTAATTAGATCTTCATCGGCATCATTTTCATCAGCCCAAAATTTTACCAAATCCTCTTTTACTTGTGGTGTAAATAAATCCTTATTTACCAGACCTTTCAGACCAGCATCTTTATAAACTCTCATCCTTTCAGCGTCATTACTTTCAGGTATTCTTTTCGGATAATTATCACCTGATAAGATGTAAGACCCTAAACCTAGATTGCTTAAGTAATGACCTACTAATGCGCCAGTCTCAGATTTTCCTACGCCTGAACCACCATGTATAGACAGAACTATTTTATCTTGATGCTCTAACTGATTAAGGATCAGCTTAAGAATATCAGGAAAAACCATATTGGTCTTCTCAATATGTTTCTCTGAGATGTGAATAACATCTCCTGGCATATCACCCTTCTTAATCTCCTCTAATGAAGTGATAACAGGTGGTTGCCAATTGTATATTTTATCTTGCAAACTCTTCAATAACTTAAGTTTTTCTTTCATTGAATTCACCTCAAAATACTAATTGTACTTGTTTCAACAACAGATTTATAAGAAAAGTATAATATCATTTTACGCGTATGTCAACCGGTTAACATACTTCTGCAAGCAAAAACACCTCTAAGGTGATTTTGTTGTATTTCTTTCTATTAATTCAACAGGAAGCTTATCTAAGTTTTTTGAACTGATGGTTTCACCATCAATGAGTTTAATTAGAGATTCCACCATAGTTTGACTAATTAAATCATAGGATTGTTTTACTGTCGTAATCTGAGGTGTTACCATATGACTTAACTTTATGTCATCTATACCTATAACCTGTACATCATCAGGTACCCTAATACCATTTCTATTAGCATACTGTAGGAATATGACAGCATCAAAGTCATTCAAAAATATACCATCATAATCAGGCATGATATTATTGAGTTCAGTCATACACCTATCGAATTCTTCTTCACTGTCTCTACTCACTTGCTTTTCAATCACACAATGTTCGATGTTTTGTGCTATTGCTAAATCCATAAATGCCTTTGTCTTATTATGAGTTGGTGAAGAAACTATGGATTGACCTCTAAAATGTGCTAACTTTCTACAACCTAGATCAATTAACTTTTGTGTAGCCAATACTCCTGCCTGGTAGTGGTCGGATCCAATACATTTTATATCACCATGTAAATGTCTATCGAAAGCCACAGCTGGCATACCGATATTTGTATAATCATAATGGTCTTCTGTCAGATAGCTGGCTATTATAACACCATCTACTTTCTGTGCCTTAAACATATCCAAATAAGATTTTTCTTTATACTCATCTCCATTTGTAGAACATAATAACATCTTGTAACCTTTTTTATACAGTAAATCCTCTATGTACTGAAGAAGTTCAGCAAAAAAATAGGAGTCTAATCTTGGGATGATTACACCTATTATATTAGATTTCTTCTTGAAGAGAGATCTTGCAATCTCATTGGGTTGATAATTTAGCTCTTTACATGCCATTTCAATTTTATCTCTTGTTGACTGGCTAATATATCCTCTATTATTGAAACAACGTGATACTGTAGTCACCGATACACCAGCATGCTTGGCTACATCCTTAATATTTGCCATAATATACTATGATTAACTTAGTAATCATTTACTCCTCTCAATTACAAATACATGATTAACTTAATAAAGTTATTTTAGCAGTAGTTGAATTAATTATCAAACTTGTTTGTCAAACAGAGATACAAAAAAAGCCTTAGAGCAATCTAAGACTTCTATGTTTAAATAACTGTTATAATATTTCTTTGTTAAAATGACCTCTCGTGTCAGTCGCTTTATTAAAGACACTTTCACTTATTTTTCCCTTTAACTTACCAATCGACTGCTCAATAATTTTATCAACCTCTGCTTTTGATTCTATTGTAAAGTTCAATCTAAAGGCTTGGATTCCCTTAAGATTTCGCATCTCATCTAATAGATTAAGATTCTTACCATTTAGAATCGTGGTAGAGCAATCATCATGTGAAATCACAGGGAAAGTACCATGTTCATCTTTTAATTCATATGTCTTCGTTTTGCAAACACCACATTGATCCATTTTCTCTAATGGACAGTATTTTGTAAATAACATAGGTGCTTTACCATAGACAATCATTTCCAAAGAAGGACTTGATTCATTTTCTTCTTCATAAGCGAGGATAAGTTCCTCTATTTGTCTTTTATTCAACTCATAAGATAAGGTTACACGTTTTGCACCTAGTTTATATAACTCATAACAAGCCTTTGAATTCACAACATTCATGGAATAATCCGTTATAAAAGAATTACTGTCTTTATAATGATATAGGCCACCATAACCACCTATAAGTAGCTGTCCTTCTAGTGCTTTGTATTGATTTTGGTTTCGTCTAACAACATTATCAAAGTAGACTTCTCTAATACCAGCACTTATACAAGCATCATATTGTTCCTTGGTATTAACAGTTGCCGTAAGAAAAGCTTCTTCTGATGTAAAAGAAATTTTCTCTTTTACATCTATAGTCTTCGTTCTTCTTTTTTGACTGTTTAACTTTAAATCATAAAGACCCTCGACAATATCTCTTCTAGCTGCATTTAATAACTTGGCAGGAACAAATGCATTATAAGCCTCATATTCCACATGTCCAAGTTCAAAAATAGTATCCTTAAGTCTTGAAAACTGTTTGACTATCTGATCTTTGCTTGTCGGATTATTGATGGCTTCACTTAGAATTTCAACACTCTCATACATAAAATTATAGCCAAACGCCTGAGCATCAATAACAAGTTTTGAATCAGGATAAGCATAAATACTAATATCAAGTTTAAAACGTTTAAATTCTTGTTCCATAGAAGCTTCTAAAGATTTATAGTACGCATGATCTTTTGTGATATAAACTAAATCACCTTTTTCAAGTTTTTCTTTGATTTTAATGTAGCATGTGTCATTGGCCTTGTTGACTAAATGGCCAGTCTTATCATATAGTTTTGCAACAGTAAGTACCACATCTTCATTGTTATGATTAATTCTAATGATATCATTTTGCTTCAAAGTACGTGATAATTTTATGCCATACATACCTTTATGACTGCCAGTAATACAACCAATTTCATAACCATAATTATTGGGTCTTAATATATTGGTTAAATCTTTTTTATCTTCATTAAATAAATAACCTTTAGTGAAGGTTCTGTTAAATGTTTTACTAAGGTTATCTTTATCTTCATCAGTAATCTTATGATCTAATGCTTTTCTATAATTGGATACAACATTGGCCACATATGCAGGTTCCTTCATACGACCTTCAATTTTTAAAGAATCTATACCCTTAAGCTCATTGATATGATCTATGGTTTTCAGATCTTTAGCAGATAATATATAGCTTTCACCCAAGGAAGTATTATTAGTCTTATCAAGCAATTCAAATACTTTTCGACATGATCCTACGCATCTGCCTCGGTTACCACTCCTGTAACCAATTAGACCTGACATTAAACAATTACCTGAATAAGAAATACATAAGGCACCGTGAACAAATATCTCTAGAGGTATTTTTGCAGCTTTTCGTATGGCCTTAACTTTATCTATTTCAAGTTCTCTTGATAATACGACTCTTTTAGCACCCATCTCTTTGAACAACAATGTACCATCTAGATCATCAATGCCCATTTGTGTGGAACAGTGTACTTCCATATCTACAAAATGATTTGCCATATAGTTGAATGCAGCTAAATCTTGAACAATGACACCATCTACACCTATAGCATTTAAATCGTGCATTTGTTTTTTCATTTCTTCAAGTTCACTTTCGAATATAATGGTGTTCATCGTCACATATATTTTTACATCTCTTAAATGAGCATACTTGATAGCCTCTTCTAATGAATCCAGATCAAAGTTTGATGAATAGGCACGTGCTCCAAACCTCTGCATACCTAAATATATGGCATCACAACCATTAGATATTGCAGCTTTTAAAGCTTCTATACTGCCAGCAGGCGCTAATAATTCAGTCATTTTTTCCTCTTTCTATAAATCTAAAAAAAACATTTACACTGCATTGTACTTCAATAATTGTTTTTATGCAATCATCTATAGTTTAAATTACCCGTATATAAAGATATTTAACGAAAAAAAGGCCTATATTGAATACAGGCTCTTAACTTATACATTATAACTAAAGATTTGCATCTATAATTTCATTCATAGCGATATCTTTATGACGATATCTTTCTCTACTAACTTGTCCGTTAATGTGTAATGCATTTGAAGGACAACTGTGCACACAAGCAAAGCACATAAAACATTTATCTTTTAAGGTTATTTTGTCTTTTTCATGATCTATAACAATGTTATCAACAGGACAAACTTTATTGCAAATCCCACATTGAGTACATGAATCTTCTACTTTCAAATAATTCTCTATACCTTCATTATAAACATGAACCTTTAATCTTTTCTCATTGAAGGGTCTTCCTTCTCTGCTTTTCATATAATTAAAGGCAGCTTTTTGTAGGAAGTTTTCTTTCAATATCCACTTTTTAGAAGCATCAATATCTGATTTAATAGTTGCCAAATGTTTATCAATTTCTTTTTTATGTTCATTCTCAATTTCTTTTTTCATATCAAATGTCGGTATATAATTGTCTACCATCTTGATTCTATTGATATAATCGAATGTGTAACCTGCTTGATGACTAATGTCATTTAAATGTTTTGCCACAGCACCTGAGTAAATCCCAAAGGTGGTTATTGCAAATAGGTAGTCACACTTAAAAGTTACTTTCTTCAGAAATTCCGCAATATAAGATGGAACACCCCATGCATGAAGTGGAAACACAATACCAATTTTATCATCTTCAAACTCATAAGTTTGACTTTTTTCTAATTGAGGTATAGAGTACAGTTCTCCTCCTAATGCTTTCGCAACAAATAAGCTATTACCTGTTGCAGTAAAATATAAGATTTTCATAATTTCTATCCTTTTTCTATGTTTAGATATCCCAACTGATACCAGTAGCTTCTTCTGATACTTCCCATAACCTCTTAGAAACTTTCTTATCTAAAGCATGAGGTTTTATACCACAGTTTCCAACTGGACCTACCCAATTGGATCTACCAGTCGGTCCATAAAATCCACTTTCATCTAAATTGGGTTCCGTAGCACACATTAGTTCTGGATAAGCACCTTTTTCAGCTGATTGTACCATTGGAGACAAACTCATTAATCCGAACATAATCCTAGTCGCTAAATTACCACTGGTTTTTATTAAGGATGTTGCAGAAGAACCCGGATGACAAGCATAAGCTTTCACATTATTGTTTCCTGATTTCTTCAAACGATCTTGTAGTTCATAAACTGACATGATCTGAGCCAACTTACTCTGACTATATGTCGAATTTTGGTGATAATTGTGGTCCCAGTTCATATCATCAAATTGAATAGTCTTAATCCCCATATCATAACCCATACTACCTACTGATACGATACGCCCTTTAGTTTGATCTATTAAAGGGAACAAAAGAGCTTGTAATGTAAAGTGTCCATAATGGTTGACACCTAACATACTTTCATGACCATCAACAGTCAATTGTTGAGTTGGGACTTGGGCTATTGCACCATTACACATCAATGCATCAATACGGTTAACTTTCTTCAATAACTCTTTCGCTGCTAATTTTACAGATGCTTGATTACCTAAATCCATCTTGATGTATGACACATCAACTTTTCTATCTACTTGTTCTTTAATTCTTGCTATCACATCTTCTGATTTCTTAGGATTTCGATTTAACATCACAA
>Ga0070725_10001851_pt1 | contig 11433 bp, 11 predicted proteins | sample tdDd002_FD_69781 | JGI IMG/M metagenome (GOLD analysis project Ga0070725, IMG submission 69781) | Marine sediment microbial communities from the Atlantic coast under amendment with organic carbon and nitrate - tdDd00.2 | ecosystem: Environmental > Aquatic > Marine > Coastal > Sediment | place... | reverse complement strand
CTTCAACACCGCCATAATCTGCGCGTCGCTGTATCGTCCATTCTTCATAGTAAATCTCCTCAGGTATCTTGCCGAGAAAATTCTACTTTTGAACACCACTAATTTTAGGGGGGATTACCATTTGGCGCAACCGTTGGGACACACGCCGTCAGGTCGGGGGGTGATCTTGCAGTATATCAACGGGTTCGGCAATCCGCGCCGCCGTCACTCATCGCGAGGGGGCAAAAGCCCCTTGGAATGCGAGCAAAAGACCGCATAAATGAGTCGAGAGACCGGAACTTAAGCGGGGCAAGACCACTTGTTATTTACTGGTTATGAGGTCTAAGTCTAGAAATAGCCAGTGACCAGCGCACTACTTACAAGCGCCCAGCCGTCCGCAATGACAAAAAAGGCCAGCTTGAACGGAAGCGAGACTACCGCCGGAGGTACCATCATCATGCCCATCGACATTAGAATAGCGGCAACGACTAGGTCGATTATCACGAAGGGTAAGTAGATCAAGAACCCGATTTGAAACGCATGCGCCATTTCTGATAGTAAAAAGCTGGGTACCAGAACCGAAATCGGGGTTTCGGAGGTGGCGATTGGCTGGGTGGCAGTGCCGCGCAAAGATTGAATGCTTTCAAATGTCTCACCATCCAGTCTCGAGGCCATAAATACTCGAAATGGCTGAAGCGTCTTCTGAAATGCAGTTTCAAGATCGATTTGTTCGTTCAGCAGTGGTTCAATCCCGTTAGACCATGCTTGGGAGAACACTGGATCCATAACAAAATAGGTCAGAAATAACGCAAGGCTGACGATCAACATATTGGGAGGGGCTTGTTGAAGTCCAATCGCCTGCCTCAGGATGGATAGGACCGTCACCAAAAAGGGAAAGCAGGTTACCATAATGGCAATGCCTGGCGCCAAGCTCAGAACCGTTACCAATGCAAATAGCTGAATGGACCGACCCGTCATGGACCCCTCGCCGAAATCAATCGTGACCCCTTGGGCTGATGCTAGGACTGGCAAGGAGATGAGCATAGCGGCTACAGAAAGTGCGCGCCACATCATTTAAAGCCTTCCTGAAAGGAGACGACTTCGGTGAGACGAACCGCTAGAAGCCCCTTTTGATCACCGTCCAGCTCTTCCAATTGCCCACGTGCTATGAGGCGGTCGCCGACGTATAGCTCCACCGGATCTTCGACGCGTTTATCCAGTGGAAGAACAGAGTTTTGCTCGAGAGCTAGCAGATCACGAATGAGTGGACGTGCCTTGCCCACGGAGATTGTAATTTCAACGGGAACTGCCGAAAATGGATTCTGCTTGGCATCTTTTGCGTCGGTTTTTGGGCCCTTATCCATGGCTTTCCTTCCTTTGTGCTTCATTGCCGAATGCTTCCAACGCTTCAGCGACATCGGCCACAACGTGGCTCAGATCAATGCTGCGTTCTTCGTGCCCGGCTGAGATTTCTACCTGCCCATGAGAAAAGGCGGGGTTAGAGACGAACTTTACCGAATATGCGCTGTGCTCCTGCACGACGGCTTCGATGGCCGCTCGATCAGAATTTGAGACCGTTAGGACCAACGCATCGGTATGGTGCTCGGATGCAAGAGATTCCAATTGCTCGGCCACGATGCCCGGTAGCGCGGCCCGGGCCATTTCCGGCAACAAAGTTTCAGCGATTTGATGAAACAAAGGACGGAGGGATTTTAACACTTGGGTTTGCGCATCATGAAAGGTGAACGATAGCTGCTGAAGGGTGGCTGCAAGCTCTGAACTGATCCGAGAATGATCCTCATCATGGGCACGTGCAGAATCTTCCCATCCTGCTTGGTACCCTTGTTCGAACGCTTCCAACTGGTGTTCTTCAAGTGTTGCATCCGACAAAATAGGGTCGGGGCCACTGCCATGATATTTGCCAAAGTCTTGAAGCAGGTGCGAGATGGTCATCACGCTTCCTCCTCTTCATCCTCCAGCCAACTTCTCAGTATTTCTACGGTTTCATCGCGGCGATCGTTGATCAGGCCGCGGAGGCGCTCGACAGCGTCGTCCTGAGATTGGGCTGGTAATTGTGAGTTTGCAGATCCAACGACGGGCAAATTCGAAAGATCCTCTGGTCCATCGTCGATTTCACCGGTCAGAGCTTGCGTAGAGCTCACGTCCGGCAACAGAGCTGGCACTGGTTCTGGCGCAGCCTGTTTTGACAGTATCGGACGCACAACGAATAGCCCCATCACCAGTGTTACCAAGGCTACAATTGCGAGCTTCACAAGGGCCATTAAATCCAATGGTGGTATTTGGAATAGGCTCGAGGTTGCTGCGGTTCCCAGGGGGGTAACTGGCTGAAATAGCATCGATTTTATCGTGATGACATCGCCCCGAGATTCGTCAAAACCAACAGCCGAGGCGACCAGTTCTCGCAATGCGTCCAGTTCCTCTTGTGGCCGCATCCCCAAGGTGTCTTGTCCTGCTTCATCCGTTACGATCACTCCGTTCACAAGAACCGCAACTGTTACTCTTTTCACTGACCCGGCAGCGCGAATGATTTCGCGCTGAGTTTCAGAGACTTCGTAGTTTACACGTTCCCGTGTTTGACTGGTTTGGGTCGAGGAATTCTCTCCTCCAGCGGCCTCCCCAGTTGGGAGGTTCGAGGCAACAGTGACGTCGCCGCCGGCACCATTCTTGGAGGCATTTGTGTTTTCCTCTGTGTCCGAACTCACCAAGACCCGGCCTGACGGATCATAGGTTCGTTGCCTGATTGATTCGCTTTCCGTGACCGTTTCCACAGATACTTCGACTACGGAATTCCCAGGGCCGACCCGTGCCTCCAGCAACCGCTGGACACGATCCCTGAGCTCGGTTGAGCGATCATCGCCCCCCGCAGCAGCTACGGTTTCGTCTGCACCAATTAGGTTTCCTGCGCCGTCGATGATAGCGACGTCATTTGGCTCAAGCCCGGCGACGGCTGACGCGACGAGGAAACGCAAGGCCCTCGCATGTCCAGCGCTCAATCCTCCTTTTGCGACGACAGACACCGATGCAGTTGGGCGCAAATCTCGTTGGAATGGGGTCGTGGCCGTATTGGCAATATGTACGCGAGCTTTTGAAATGTTGGGGCTGGCCAGCATAGTGCGTGCCAGCTCCCCTTCTTTTGCGCGCCAGTAAGCCGCGTTGAACATCTGCGAAGTCGTGCCAAAACCCGTAAGGTTATCAAGGAGCTCGTACCCGCTTCCGCTGTTTGTAGGCAGTCCCTCGCTGGCCAAGGTCATCCGCAGCTCGTCTCGTTGGGGGGAAGGTACGAAAATTGACCCCCCGCGCACTTGGTAGTCCACGCCGCGTTGCTCTAGGGACTGAACAACCTCGCCTGCTGTCGAGCTTTCTAGCCCTGCGTACAAGAGCACCATGTTCGGCGACGTTACGATTCGGGACATCGCCAGGATCGCCGCGAACATGGCGGCAGTGGCTAGTCCGACAAAGATTCTTTTGCGCGTATCCAATGCTGACCAGACTTGTAGAATTTGTTGCACGACATTCCTCCGTCACGGGGGCGTTCTGCCCTATGAAGGCGACTTTCCCTGATCAGGCTTAACAATCGGTTAGTTCCTCTCGGGCTATTGAGGTTTTGTTCAACTCAATGAGGGCCCCCATGGCGGCAACTGACGCAGCACAAGCAGAAACAACGCCGAAACCTTCGAAACTCCCCATGATTGTTGGGGTTTTTCTAGCTGTGGTCGGCGGTGGAGGCGGGTTTTACGCCGCACAGTCTGGGCTTTTGCCTTTTGGTGATTCGGGTCCCACTGGTGCCGATCATGCCGAGATGGACGACGCGGGGCATCGCGAAACAGATGGGCATGAGCCTGTTTCATCTGACTACGCCACGGGGTCACCAATCGGTGACATAGCCTTTGTCCCGATTGATCCACTTTTGATCTCTTTGGGGCCCGGTGCAAACGCGCGTCACCTGCGTTTCAAGGCCCAGATCGAGACCCCATCAAAATACGCTTCGGAGGTGGAGATGCTGATGCCGCGGATCATTGATGTGCTCAACAGCTACCTTCGCGCGGTGGAGGAAGCAGACATTGAGAAACCCTCGGCACTTGTACGGTTGCGGGCACAGATGTTGCGACGGGTGCAAATCGTGTGTGGGCCTGGTCGGGTGAATGACCTGCTGATCATGGAATTTGTTCTGAATTGAAAGGGATAGGGAATGGAATTTATTGCGGATGTCTTGCTGGTCGCAGGTGCGCTGGGGGCAGGGTTCTACTGCTTTATTCTGGCCAAGCGCCTGAGCCGGTTCAACGATTTGGAGAATGGAGTTGGCGGGGCGGTTGCGGTCCTGTCCTCGCAAGTGGATGACCTGACGAAAACACTCATTGCCGCGCAAAAAGTGGCAGATTCCTCGACCACATCATTGGATGGTCTTACGGACCGCGCAGAGCAGGTGGCAAAGCGGCTGGAATTGCTGGTCGCCTCTATGCACGACCTCCCCGAGGCTCCGACGCCCGCTGAACCTGATCCGCAACCCGAGGCAATGTTCTTTCGGCATGGTCAGCGGGGGCAGCACCAATGAGCAGGACCAAGCGCCGAATTGGTAGAGTTGGCCGGGGAACACTAAGCATCATCGCTTGCCTGTTGATCGGCTCGGCCCTGGTGCGCGCAACTGTTGGGGCAGGGCAGGCTTGGGCCAACGTCGAAGGACAGTTTATGTCGCAACCAACTTCGACGGATCATGCTGCTTCTCCAAATCTCGGTGAGTGCAAAGTGGAAGACGATCTTGAGGCAATGCTTGCCGCTCTTACTGAACGGGAGAAGCGATTGGAGCAGCGAGAGGAAAAGGTTCAAAAACGGATCGAAACATTGGCAATGGCGGATCGTGAAATTTCGAATCGAATGTTGGAATTGCAGCAAATTGAAGAGGATTTAAGCCGCACTTTGGCGACCGCGGATCAGGCCGCAGAGAAAGATATTGGCAAGCTTGTGAGTGTTTACGAGAACATGAAGTCCAAAGATGCCGCCGCACTCTTCGAAGAAATGGATCCGAACTTCGCCGCAGGATTCTTGGCTCGAATGCAGCCCGAAGCAGCAGCCGGTGTCATGGCCGGGCTTAGCCCTACTGCTGCTTATACGATCAGCGTCGTGCTGGCTGGGCGAAATGCCGAGGCACCAAAAGAGTGAATTCAGAGAGCATTTGTTAACTTGCAATTGCCAGCCTGCGGGTGAAGCTGACGGAGATACGGAATCATGTTTGGTCTGATTGGGATCGTTGTTATTTTCGCTATGGTTTTTGGCGGCTATTTGGCGGCTGGCGGGAAACTGGGGATTATTCTCAAATCTCTGCCTTTTGAGATGATGATGATTGGGGGTGCGGCTGTCGGGGCATTCTTGATCAGCAATGACCTTTCGGCGATCAAGCACACATTGAAAGATATTGGAAAGGTCTTCAAAGGCGCCAAATGGAAGCCTCAGGACTATAAGGACTTGCTATGCCTATTGTTCGAGCTCATTCGGATCGCGCGATCGAATCCTGTGGGATTGGACGAACATATTGAAAAGCCTAAAGAATCTGGTATTTTTACTAAGTATCCTAAAATTCTGACGGATACCGAGGCAGTGAACCTGATTTGCGACACTTTGCGGTCGGCCGCGATGAATTATGATGATCCGCATCAGGTCGAGGAAGTGCTTGAAAAGCGTATCGAGGCGAATCTTCACCATGCTCTCCATTCTAGTCACGCGCTTCAAACAGTGGCCGATGGGCTGCCTGCGCTTGGAATTGTGGCGGCTGTTCTTGGTGTGATCAAAACAATGGGTTCGATCGACCAGCCTCCAGAAATTCTTGGGAAAATGATTGGTGGAGCACTTGTTGGGACATTTCTAGGGGTGTTTTTGGCCTATGGGTTGGTCGCCCCCTTTGCAGGAAAGGTTAAGGCGGTAGTCGAGGAGGATGGCCATTTCTACCAGTTGATCCGTGAGGTTTTGGTCGCAAACCTTTATAATCACCCCACCAACATGTGCATCGAGGTCGGTCGACAGAATACACCGTCTCATCACAGGCCAAGCTTCTCTGACCTTGAAGAGGCGTTGAAAACCGTCAAGCAAGGGGTGGCCTGATGTCGGTTTTGCGTATGTTAACCGTCTTTGTGCTTCTTTTGCCGTCTTGGGCGGTTGCAAAGGAAATTGAGGTCAGAGCGGGTGAGCATGTAGGCTTTACCAGACTTGTTTTGCATCTACCCGAAGCAATGAAATGGAATACACAAAAGATCGAGAATAAGGTCTCCGTCACCGTTGCCAAGAAAGGTGTTGAGTTTGATGTATCCCATACATTCACTCGAATAGGGCGTGAACGTGTAGCCTCGATCCGGTCGATTGGCGGTAAATTAGAGATCGAGCTGGGATGTGATTGTGAGATTACGTCACACCTAAACGGGGACCGTATGGTGGTGCTTGATGTAAGTGACGCTAAAGCCGCAAGCAAGTCGACTGTACCAAGCCCACGTATAAAATCACTTAATTTGGTTTCCTCGGACAGGCTGTCGACCGGTGAGTTGGTAGAAGCTCTCCACGCTCCGAAAGGGCCTCCTAGTTTCAAGGCGAATGGCGCAGATGAGGCGAAGCTGCTTGAGCACCTAAGTCGCGCGGCTTCTTTAGGGCTGTTGGAGCTCGCTGACGCCCCCCAGTATTCGAACTCGGTCGCGGTTCCATCACAAGACTATACCGCAGTTGAAGCGTCGAACTTGTCAGCGCATTTGGGATTGGCGGCCGTTGCCGTTGAACATTTTGATACTGTAGGACAATCCGAATCCGGGCTGGTGTGCCCCTCAGACGACAAGTTAAATATAGCCCAGTGGTCGGCGCACCAGGAATTCTTCGATGGGTTGGTCGCTTTGCGCCGAAAACTAGGGGGGGAGGTTTCGCCGCTTGAGGAAGATGTCGCGGTTTCGTTGGCTAAGCACTATTTGCATTTTACTTTCAGTGCAGAGGCGCTCGAGCTCTTGCAGCAGGTGGAGCGCAACGCTGACATCGAACTTCTGATTTCTCTTGCTCATGTGATCGACGGCACGGCGGGCTCCTTTCCAGTGAATTTGAGCAGGTACACGACGTGCAATAGCTGGGTCTCGATGTGGGCACTATTATCTTCTGATAGCGCACAACAGGTTTCAAGCGTTCATCCAAAAGCTATCATCAGTGCGTTTTCCGAACTGCCGGTAGCACTGCAGACCCACATCGGACCGAGGCTGGCAGAAGCGCTTTTGGGGCAAAATCTGGCAGACGAAGCGCAACACATTTTGCGTCTAGTGGAGTTGCAGCAGCGGCGACATTCTCCAGAGTACAACTTTGCAGAGGCGCAATCTCAATCTGAGCAAGGGCATGTGGAGAGCGCAGCCGTTAAGTTGCGAGAAACGGTTGGTGCGGATTCCTCTATGTCTCCAGATGCTCTTGTTGCGCTTATTGAGAACGAGATCAGCACAGGCAAATCACCTTCGCCAGAGACGATTGAGTTGTGGACAAGCTATGTTCATCAGTTTCGGAATACAGAGGTTGCTCCTCGGCTCCGCCGGGCGATGATGTCGGGGCACATCAAGGCCAATCAATACCAAGAAGCATGGCAACTGCTCGAGACGTCTACAAAATTGAACGAAGAAGTTCCTGGGTTTCTGGATGAATTCTTAGACAGCCTGGTAATGTCCGGCTCGGATTTCGAATTTCTACGTCACGGCTCGCGATTGAAAGGCCAGGTTGCGGACCTGTCGCCTGATGTTGCTCAGCGGGTGGCAAAGAGGTTCTCGTCTATGGGGTTTTCTGGCCTTGCTACTGAATTCTCAGATTTACTGGACGAGCGGCGAGGCGACTCTGAGGCGTTGTCTACTCGACTCCAGGAGGAGGGGCCAATGCATGAACCAATCGAAGAGACACTAAGACCTCCGGTGCAAGTAAGTTTGTCGACGGGGTATACAGCACTTTCGGAGAGTAGAGGTCTGCGGTTCAAATTGGAGGAGATCCTCGAAGAAACTGCTCTGGATCGAAGCGTAAAGCGATAACCGAATCTCAACATTTTAAGCGTCAAATTGTGTCTGACCGGCGAAGCCGGGCAACACAACATTTAGGGAGAGCGCAAGAAATGCGGGCTACCATGTGCTTTTGCTGGATCTTCATCTTTCTTCCTCAAGTTGCTTTTGGGGAGGCAAATATTTGCGACCGTGTCGCCAGGCTTGCGGCGACTGAAATAGGTGTGCCGCTTGATGTGCTGATGTCGTTGACGCGAACCGAAACTGGTCGATTGCGCGATGGACAACTTCAACCTTGGCCTTGGACTGTAAACATGGAGGGCCAAGGGCATTGGTTTGCGAATAAAGAAGCCGCCCAGAGTTTTGTGTTTAGGCAGTTCAAAACTGGCGCGCGCAACTTTGATGTAGGCTGCTTTCAGTTGAACTACAGGTGGCACGGGGATGCGTTTTCCTCAATTGAAGCGATGTTTGATCCACGAGAGAATGCCATTTACGCAGCGAAGTTTTTGCTAAGCCAGAAGTCGTCAACAAGTACTTGGCTTGAGGCAGCTGGTGCATATCATTCAAAGACCCCCCAATATGCGAAAGCCTATAAAAACCGCTTCCTTGAAGTCCATTCGACAACCCGGGAACATCAGACGATTTCGCCTATACCTGCGAACGGAAACCCGTCCCCGTTGTTGCCAAACACAAATGAACGCGGGCGATTGGGATCATTAGTTTCACTATCAGAAAGTCTCGCCAAGCCCTTATTTGTGAATGGAGGATGAGGATGACAAGCTCACAATTGGCGTCCTTTTTTCGCCCGACGATGTTGCTTGCATTTGCGTTGATGGCAATCATCGTGATGATGATTCTACCGGTTCCCGCGTTCATTCTAGATATCGGGTTGGCCGCGTCATTTGCCTTGGCCATTTTGATTTTTACGGTGACGTTGTTCATCGAACGTCCTTTGGATTTTTCTTCGTTCCCGACCGTCCTACTGGCGTCTTTAATGTTGCGGCTTTCTCTGAATGTATCGTCGACAAAACTCATAATTGGCCAAGGCCATACAGGAACCCGTGCTGCTGGAAATGTGATTGAAGGGTTCGCAAATTTTGTGATGGGCGGAAGTGTGTTTCTCGGGCTCGTCGTGTTTGGTGTGCTGTTAATCGTTAATTTTATGGTGATCACCAAAGGCGCGGCCAGAATGGCCGAAGTGGGTGCACGTTTCGCGCTGGATGGGATGCCTGGCAAACAGCTCGCGATTGATAGTGATATGTCCGCTGGCGCCATTGATCACACTCAGGCCAGAGCACGCCGAGAGAAAGAGCAGATGGAAACAACTTTCTTCGGGTCGCTGGATGGCGCGTCGAAGTTTGTAAAAGGGGATGCTGTTGCGGGCCTTTTGATTACTTTGCTAAACCTGATCATGGGGCTGGCAATGGGGGTTTTTGTGCACGGAATGCCGGTGTCGTCGGCGTTCGAAACCTACGCGATTCTGACAGTTGGCGATGGGCTGGTCACACAAATTCCTGCGGTCATCATTTCGATCGCTTCTGCGCTTCTGTTGGCGCGTGGTGGGGCAACTGGGGCGACAGATTTGACCCTTCTGAAACAGTTGGGTAGCCATCCATCGGCGCTAGCGACTGTTGCAGTATTGCTGACTCTCTTTGCGATGGTTCCCGGGCTTCCTTTTGTTCCCTTTATGTTGGGGGGTGTTGTTCTTGCCGTTGCGGCGTATCGGATCCACCGCAATCGACGTCTTTCTGAAAATCAAGCGCAGGCGACCAGCCCCGCTGTGGATCAGCCTCGTGAAAAACCAATTGGTGATGTCCTGGCCTTGGATGATATTCATCTAGAGTTTGCGCCTGACTTGGTAAACATGGTCTTGGATCCAGGGACGGGGTTGGATGTGCGCATTGCCAACATGCGGACGCACGTCGCCAGCATCTATGGTTTAATTCTTCCGGAAATTCGATTGACGGACGAGCCAAGTCTCTCAGTGGGCACGTATGTAATCCGAATCCAGGGCGTCGAAATTGCAAGGGCGAGTTTGCGACCGGATCAAGTCTTAGCATTGATTTCTGATGGCATACAGGACGTCCCGGTTGGAGATGACGTGTTAGAGCCTGTATACAACGCGCCAGCGCGCTGGCTTGATACGCAACAACAAGAAACCGCTGCTTTGGCCGGCGCGACAATCGTTATGCCAGCCGAAGTTCTGGCGACTCATCTTCTTGAGGTCATCAAGCGCAATTTTGGAAAACTGCTTACTCTGAAAGCGATGCGACGGCTGTTGGATGAGATGGTTAATTTGTCGGATCCCGTCCGTTCGGAAGCGAACCGGAAACTTCTTGATGAGTTGATACCCGAACGGGTTCCGATGGATGCACTTCACTCTGTGTTGAAACTCCTGCTGGAGGAACAAGTTTCCATCCGAAACTTGCCTCTGATTCTGGAAGCGATCGCTGAAGGTCGGTCGATCAGTCCGAACGCCGAGGTGATTTGCGAACATGTTCGTCAGCGTTTGGGGTTTCAGCTAGTGGCTGGTCTTAAGCGGGAGGATGGCACGATCCCTTTGATTCAGCTTGCGCCGGAGTGGGAAGAGACGTTTTCAACCTATCAGTTGGACGGCGATTTTGGTGGCAACAATATCGCCTTGCCCCCGGATTTATTCAATAAACTGGCAACCGGCTTGTCTGAAAAAATGGCAGAGGCATCCGAGAGAGGAGTTTTCCCCGCGCTGGTGACCTCGACCCAGCGACGCCGTTTCCTAAAAACACTGAGCAAGGCCAAGGGGCTGTCCGCACCAGTCTTGTCGTTCGAGGAAATTGGGCTCGAGGCGCGACCGGCGTTGGTCGGCATGGTGGCTGCGTGACAGACCTGGGGGCGCTTCTTGATTTTGGTCAGGCCTGGCTGTGGCATGGGTTTTTAGTATTTCTTCGAGTAGCGGCGGCTTTGGCGTTGATGCCAGGCTTTGGTGAGCAGTCCGTTCCAGCGCGGGTTAAGCTGGTGCTTGCCATTGCGGCCACTCTGGTTGTTGCGCCTATGATAGACCCTTTTGATGAGCGAAATTGGCAGCTTTCTACTTTAGCACAATTTATGGTGACGGAAACTGCGGCTGGTTTGCTATTCGGCATTGGATTGCGGATTTTTGTTATGGCTTTGCAGACAGCTGGAGCGATTGCAGCTCAATCTACCTCTCTGTCGCAAATACTCGGAAATTCAGCCGAACCAATGCCAGCCATTGGCCACGTGTTCGTGATCTCAGGTTTGTGCCTCGCAATGATGTCCGGCCTGCATGTCAAGTTTCTAGCTTATATATTGCAGACATATGTACTGTTACCACCCGGTCACCTACCTTCTCCTGGGATGATATCTGAATGGGGAGTAGCTCAAATCGCGCAGGCATTTTCCTTGGCTTTTCAATTGTCGGCGCCTTTTGTCATTGTTTCTCTCCTCT
>Ga0070725_10001848_pt1 | contig 11439 bp, 11 predicted proteins | sample tdDd002_FD_69781 | JGI IMG/M metagenome (GOLD analysis project Ga0070725, IMG submission 69781) | Marine sediment microbial communities from the Atlantic coast under amendment with organic carbon and nitrate - tdDd00.2 | ecosystem: Environmental > Aquatic > Marine > Coastal > Sediment | place... | reverse complement strand
ACAGCGGTGTGTGGATCGGGGCAATCCACGCTTTCAAGATTAGCCTGAAGAGCCGACGAATAGTTCAGCAGCTTTTTCCACATTTCCATCGCGGAAAAGGACACGTCCGCACAGGTGAACGGCTCGCCGTCATGCCACTTGACACCTTCACGCAGCTTGAGCGTGATATGCAGGCCGTCTTCTGTGCCGGACCATTCGGTCGCCAGAACAGGCTCGTACCCGTCATAGGTTTTGTCGATCATCGGTTCCATGATTTTGCCCGTGATCGCATAAACACCCGTCGAGGCGCGCAGCGCAGGGTTCAAGATGCGCTGCTCAGAAATCATGTGAATGACAGCGGTGCCACCTTTTTGCACCTCTTCCTCGGCTGTTGCCGTGAAAGCCACGGAACCCAAGGCCCCGGCCATGGCCAGCGCCAGCCCCGTATTTTTCATCGTCAAAGTCATCGTTTTAACACTCCCGGTCGGTTTTTAGCGGCCCCGCAAGGCCCTTTGCTGTGGTGTTGCAGGGCCAACGGACCCAAAAACCAGGCAGTAGTCAATAATATTTTCCAATTTTTACGACTAAATTGGTACTGAGTTCTATGTTTACGCTTCTTTTTGGTGCAAACTTCCTACGAAACCGCCACTTTGCGGGAAAACACATCTCCAAATCTGCATAAATCACGAACTCCAGATTCTGTGCAGCCCGACAGCCAACGCAGATCACTTCACTCAGGAGCCACAGCCATGACCCACCCCGTAAAAGGCATCGACCATTGTTTTGCCCTTGTTGATGACCTCGACCTTGCCGCCGCGCAGTACCAGGCCCTGGGTTTCACTCTTTCGCCGCGCGGCGTTCACTCCACGGCAAAGGGAACGGCGAATTACACGATCATGTTCCCGGATGACTACTTTGAGCTATTGGGCATCGTGACAGCTACCACGCTGAACGCGGCACGGCGGGAAACTCTGGGCACGCTGGGCCAGGGTCTGCATGCCATCGCCTGCCGGATCGACGATGCTGAACAGGCTGCGACGTCCCTGTCGGAATTGGGAATCAAGACTCACGGCCTGGGTAGCTTCTCGCGCCCGCTGCCCCTGCCCGATGGCTCCGAAGGCATCGCGGCATTTTCAACTGTTGCCTTCACACCCGAGAACACGCCCCGCGGGATGGTGTTCATGTGCCAGCACAAAACACGCGAGACCGTCTGGTTGCCTGAGCTGCTGGATCATCCCAACACGGCCTGCGGGCTTGGCGCGATTCTTGCGCTGTCCGACACCCCTGCCCAAGACGCCGAACGTTTTGCCAAGCTCTGGGCCGCAGGCAAGGTCACATCAGCAGAGGGATGTTCCACAGTTCATACCGGCCCCAACTCGGCCCCGTTGATCCTGCTCGACCTGCCGCAAATGGAGGTGCTTTACCCAGGGATCGATCTATCGGGGACGGCAAAGGGTGCTTTTACCGCTTTGCGAGTAAAGGTGCGCGATCTCAGCACGGCAAGGGATTGCCTTACACATACGAATGTGTCCTTTTGTGAAACCAAATCCGGCTTGGTCATCGGCCCGGCCTTTTCATCTGGTGTTGTTATGGAGTTTGTTTCCGCATGACAGAAACGCGTCCCCGAAAGACTGGCACGAAACCAATCGAAAGCATGACTTTCGACGAAACGGACCGGCGGATCCTGGAAATCTTGCAAGAGGACAGCGACACCCCGGTCCAAGCCATTTCAGAGACCGTGGGCCTGTCAACAAACCCCTGCTGGCGACGCATCAAACGCATGGAAGAGGCCGGCGTCATCAAAAAGCGTGTCGCCTTGGTGGATCAGTCGCGGGCCAACATGCCGCTGACCGTGTTTATCGGGATCAGCACGTCGCACCATGAAATAGAATGGCTCCACAAATTTCGCGAACTGATTGATGAAATCCCCGAAGTGGTCGAAGCCTATCGCCTGACAGGTACGGTGGATTACATCCTGAAAGTCGTGGTGCCGGACATGGACTCTTATGATGCGGTTTATAAGCGGATGATCCGGCGACTGGAATTCAGTCAGATCAATTCGATGATTTCGATGGAAGAATTGAAATTCACCACCGCCATCCCGACGAACTATCTGTGAGCGAACGTGGGCGCGCCCACGAAATCCTGATGGCGATTGTGCCGGTGGGCTCACCCCGCCAGGAATGGCAGGATGAGCTGGCCTTGGTTATTTGGGCGCCGCAGGATGAACAAAGGGCCAGGGCGACGTATCCGATCCACGTTCGACCGGCACTTCGATCACGACCGGTGCATTCGCCGCCAGAGCCTCGGTCAGTGCGGTTTTCAGCTCTTGCGGCGTGGTCGCCTTGTAGGCCTGAACACCAAAGCTCTGCGCGAGCCCCACAAAATCCGGGTTCTCCAGGTCTGCGCCCAACAAACGGTTTTCATACACAGTCTGCTGGTCGCGCCGTACGTTACCGTATGCCGAGTTATTGAAGACCACTGCCACCACGTTGATGCCGTGCTGAACGGCGGTCGCCAGCTCTTGAATACCGAACATGAACCCGCCGTCGCCTGACACCGAAATCACGGCCTTGTCGGGGTTCGCGACCTTGACGCCAAGTGCGGTATTGAACCCGAACCCAAGGTTATCCTGATAACCACAGGTCACGTATTGGCGCGGCTCATAGACCGGGAAACACATGCGTGCGGTAAAGCCGACCTGGCTGACCTCTTCGACAAAAAAACCGTCGCGCGGCAACACTTCGCGGATCACCTCCAGATAGCCTTGTTGCGGCTGAACAGAGGTCAGGGCCTCGGCGGCGACGTCAGACAGGGCGCGGAACTCGGCACTGCGATCTGCACGGGTACCGACCTTGTCCTTCAGCGCATCGATCAGAGCGCGTGTCCCCTGCGCCGCGTCGGCGACAAGGCCCAGGTCGGGCCTCAGGCGCACAAACTCGGTCGGGTCAATGTCGATACGCACGGTTTTGATCCCCTCGGGGAACCAACGCCAACGGAAATGCTGAAGCTCCAACCGCGAGCCAATCCCGATCAACAGGTCACACTGGGGCCAATAATTCCACGCCGCAGGCGGCAGAAGCGCCAGATCGTCATCCTCGGGGATGACGCCCTTGCCTTGGCGGTGCGCAGTGACCGGCGCCTGGAGCATCCGCGCCAATTCGCGCACCTCCTCGGTCGCGTCCCATGCGCCGCCACCGACCATGATCAACGGATTCTTGGCGCCCGCAATCATCTCGGCAAGGGCCGCAATCGTGTCCGGGTCGGGCGTCGGAGCCGTAAGCGCAGCAGTGGCAACAAGATCAGAAACGTCGGCGGCCATGCCGAACACATCCCAGGGCGCTTCGATGCCGACGGGTCGCTGGCGACCCGAAGTCATCTGACGGAAGGCCTCGGCCATGGTTTCGCCAGCCTCGGTCGGATGGTTGATCCGATCCGCCCATTTCGTCAGCCCCTGCAACGTTGCAAGATGGTCGGGCAGCTCGTGCAGCTGGCCGCGCCCTTGCCCAATAAGATGCGACATGATGTTGCCAGTGATGCACATCACGGGCGTATTCGCACCATATGCCGTGCACAGCGCAGCGCCCGAGTTCAACAGACCCGGCCCCGGCACGACGGTATAGACACCCGCCTTGCCCGAACTGCGCGCATAGCCATAGGCCATATATCCAGCCCCTTGCTCATGACGGGTATGGATAAATCGGATGCCCTCTTCGCGTGCCAAGGCATCGTTGAAATCGTACATATGTGCGCCGGGGATGCCAAAGACGGTATCGACACCATTCGCGGTCAAGGATTTGGCGATCACTTCGCCCGTGGTCAGCTTGGTCATTTCGGTTCCTTACTTCGCTATCGAGAGCACTTGAACGGTTGTATACTCGCGCAAGCCCTCTTCGGAAAACTCTACACCGATGCCCGATTGTTTGACGCCGCCCATCGGCGCAATCGAGGCGGCAACACTCACTGGCACGCGGTGGATTTCAACGTGTTCTTCGCCCTCGTCGATCAGCACTTCGGGGTTCGGCGGCAATCCCATAGTCACACGGCTCCACCCAACGGCGCCTTCGGCCTCTAAACTGGTGCCTGGCCCGGTGTGCGGTTTGCCCTGTTCTTTTGTCACGATGCGGGACAGATCGGCAGCGCTTGCCTTGATCAGATCAACGATCTGGTTCAAGCCCGCAACACGATCAGCATCGGGCGGCAATGCCACCACGGGGAAAGCCGCGCGCGCCGCCACTACAGCAGCATCAATTTCCCCGACCGACCCAAGCGGGCATGTGCCAACAACACCTTCTGTCGCCGGATTGACAACCTCAAAAATCGTCGCTGTTTTCACGGGCTTTCCCGCGACTGCAAGCTGGCAGGCCATCGCGTTCTCTTCTTAAATATTATTGTCATGTTAAGTACACTCATTCAGATATTTCACAATCTGGAATTTTACGCGCCGAACGACGCAGCCGTCAGTGGGCAAGGACACGGAACCGTCCGGCCCTGATCCCACCCCCTGAGATCAGACCACTGGAGCGTTCGCAATCCGTCGGCATCAGAGCAGAGCAGTGATCCGTTGATCAGGGCGGCATTACCGCGTCCAAATCAGCTGCTGTAAAAGTAAGAATCGCCCCCACCAAAGCCCCAGCCAGCATCCCGACGAACAGCCCACGGCTGATCGCAACAAGACATAACTGATGAGAGGTTTGGTACGGGCGGGGGGACTTGAACCCCCACGGGCTTTCGCCCCACGGATTTTCATACCAACTACGGCTTTCGCCGCCGCCCCAAAGAGCGTTTGTGGTCTGGACTATCCCTTCACCATAGCTTTCGCCTTAGGCGCTGCCCGTCTAGTCTCTACACCTTCCCCGAAGGGCTTGGCTCGGGATTGCCATTTGACAGGTTTCCCCGAATTTGAGCAGGTCTACGCTGGAGTTTCCAACCAGCGCACTCAATCATTTAAGTCCGATGCGTCTACCATTCCGCCACGCCCGCACACCGTCTCTCGTATAGACGTCGCATCCAAGCACGCCAAGCGAAAACTAGGCCTCTGGGCATAAGTATTCGAATGTAAATAAGACGTTGGCCTGCGCTGACGAAAAACAGAAAGGCGCGGCAGGTTTTATCAGGACAGAAGCAAACCTGTTGAATTGGGGGCTGGTGTCTCTACACATTCAACACCTCGGCAAAGCACAGACCGCCATTTAGGAAAGGTACGACGCCCGCCACTTCAAAGCTCTTCGCCCTGCGGCGGCAACAAAAGATGACGCTCTGGTAGCCAGGGATTTAGCCCTATCGCCTGTTTCAGCACGGCCTGCCCTTCTTCGACGCGCCCCAAACCTATCAGGGCCAGCGCCTTGCCGGTCATCGCCGCCACATGCTGAGACGAGAGCCGCAGCGCCACATCCAGGTCTTCCAATGCAGCTGCGTAATCCTGCCGAATGAAGTTCACAAAGGCCCGCTGGTTGTAGCCCTCGGCATATTCGGGGCAATAGGCGATCAACCGATCGAAATCCTCTCTTGCCCCCAACAAATCAAAGGCGGCTCGTTTTCGCATCCCTGAATCAAGCACCGCCTGAGCGGCTTCGTCCGGCGCGTCTGCCCAAAACGCCCACATACGGTTTGAAATCAAGCGCGCCTGATGTTCGGATTCTGCGGCCTGCACGTCGGCCAGCAATGTACCCAATGCTTCGGAATGATCAGGCGGGTCAGGACAGGCCTGTGCCGCCGCACCCGCCAGGACCAAGGATATACTCCACAGAAAACGCATGACCAAATGGTGGGATTTTTCCCACTCAGGTCAAGTCACAGGCGCTTGACCTGCATGTGAAAACCCTCAATCGTGCGCAGATGTTCCCAATCCGAGACCACAACCCGTCCCACCGGACCCCCTATGTCACCTATGCGTTAATCGTGGTGAATATCGTGGTCTTCCTCAGCTATGTCGCCCTGTTCAACGAGCCCCGCGCATTGAATGCGTTCTTTGCCGAATGGGCGCTGCTACCTGCCCGGATCAGCGCAGGCGACGGGTACGAGACCCTTGTCAGCACGATGTTCATGCACGGAGGCTGGATGCATCTGGCCGGTAACATGCTGTTTTTATGGATTTTTGGCGACAACATGGAGGACGCCATGGGCCACGTCGGTTTCTTGCTGTTCTATTTGGCAGCAGGTCTGGCGGCCGCTTTTACACATGTGATTTCAGCGCCTGACTCCATTGTCCCAACGGTTGGGGCCTCGGGGGCGATTGCGGGGGTAATGGGGGGGTATCTGCTGCTCTATCCCAAAGCGCGGATCGACATTCTGTTCATCTTTATCGTCTTTTTTCGCGTTTTTCAGGTACCGGCCTGGGCCATGCTTGGGTTCTGGTTCGTGATGCAGCTGTTTTCGGGTGTTGGGGCCGACCCAACAACCGGAGGCGTGGCCTATTGGGCCCATGCAGGCGGGTTTATCGCGGGGCTGGTCCTGACGTTGCCCATCTGGTTGCGCCGCGGCGGAGTAGGCTATTGGAACCGGACGCATGGCCTGCCGCCAAACCCCGAAGCAAAATACGAATTCGCCAAATCCTCGGTTCCCACCATTCGGAGGCATCGAAAATGAGCCACAAACTCACCTGCCATTGCGGCGCAGTCGAGCTACAGGTGGACCTGTCGGACGGGTTGAATACCGCGCGACGCTGTGATTGTTCGTTCTGTCGGCGACGCGGGGCTATCGCCGTTTCCGCCCCGCTGGACGGCATTGAGATCATCAAAGGGGCGGACAAGCTGACGCTGTATCAATGGGGTACGAAGACGGCAAAGCACTATTTCTGCTCTGTCTGCGGGATCTATACGCACCACCAGCGCCGCTCGAACCCGAACGAATACGGCGTGAATGCCGCCGCCCTGGAAGGCGTCAATCCGCGTGACTTGGGTGAGGTTCCCTGGGCCGATGGTGTGAACCACCCAACGGACCGCTAACACAAAAGCCCGCCAATCAGGCGGGCCTCTTTTCCAAAACCGCCCAATATGGGCAGGCGCTATGTTAGTCGCGGCTGCGAATGATACTAGCGAAGCGATCAAAGATGTTGCTGTTCGCCACAACCAGATCGCCGTGGACCAGCGGATCATGACCATCCCGGATCGGGCCAACCAGGGCGCCCGCTTCTTGGGCAATCAGATAGCCCGCAGCGATGTCCCAGACGTTCAGTTCGCGCTCCCAGAACCCGTCATAGCGACCGGCAGCCACATAGGCCAAATCCAACGCAGCCGAGCCGTAGCGACGCACGCCAGCACATTCCGGCATGATCCGCGCCAGATCCTGCAAGGTCGCAGGCAGCGTTTTCTTTCCAGCAAAGGGAATACCCGTCGCAAAAAGCGCCTCGATCATCCGGTGACGGCCCGAAACGCGCAGACGGTTGGAATCGTTCAGCCAGGCGCCCATGCCTTTTTCGGCGTAGAACATCTCGTCTTTGGCGGCATCATAGACGACACCGGACACGATCTGGCCCTTGTGCTCCAGTGCGATCGAAATCGCCCAATGCGGTAGCCCGTGCAGAAAGTTCGTGGTGCCGTCCAGCGGATCAACGATCCAGCGGCGGGTGGGGTCCTGACCGGCCTCTTCGCCGCCTTCTTCGCCCAGCCAGCCATAGGTGGGGCGTGCGCCCATCAGCTCTTCTTTCAGGATGGCTTCGGCGGCGATGTCGGCCTTGGACACGAAATCCCCCGCGCCCTTCATCGAGACTTGCAGGTTCTCAACCTCGCGGAAATCCTTGACCAGAGAACGGCCTGCCTTGCGTGCGGCCTTGATCATGATGTTGAGATTTGCACTACCTTGCATCGGTCGGCTCCTGATTATCCAAGCCGCGCCTATACCTCTCGCGGCCCTGTTTGCCAAGGCTTAAGGCGGGAAATCGGTTTTGCCAACACAGGAAGGCAATTTGCAGGTGGTCCCGCCCCTGGCCCACAGCGCATTTTCGAATGGATATTCAGCCAGGATACAGCCTACTGACGCTGAAGTTTTACCGGCTCGGTTCTAGCCAGACGAATGAAATGTGCCATGAAGGGGCGCGTGGCGTCTTCGGTGCGGACGGCGGCATACAGGCGTCGGGTCAGTCCGGCTTTGGTAATCGGGCGCGTCACATAGTCCGAGTTATATTTGACCTCGCGCACAACCCAATCCGGCAGAACGGCAACCCCGCGATTGGAGGCCACAAGCAACAAGATCATCGCTGTCAATTCAACCCGACGGATATTGGCAGGTTCGATCCCCGCAGGTTTCAGAAGCATGTTGAAAATATCCAACCGTGCGCGATCCACCGGATAGGCAAAGAGTGTCTCGCCGCGGAAATCTTCGGCATCGACATAGTCTTTCTGCGCCAATGGGTGCTGGCTGGATGCAACAAATACTGGCGAATAATCGAACAGCGGAATGAACGTGACCCCAGGGATTTCCTCGGGGTCAGACGAGATCACAAGATCGACCTCTTCTTTGACCAACGCAGGCAGCGCATCAAAGGCCAGATTCGGGCGGATATCCACATCCACATCCGACCAGGCCTTGCGGAACTGTTCCAGCACCGGGAACAGCCATTCGAAACAGGCGTGGCATTCAATGGCGATATGCAACCGGCCTGCATTCCCTGCGACGATCCCGTTGAACTCTTGCTCCAGCGCGGCGATCTCAGGAAGGATTTTTTCAGCGGCGCGCAACAGTCGCATCCCGGCCGCCGACAGTTTCAGCGGCTTCGAGCGGCGTATAAACAGCTCGACCCCCGTCTGATCCTCCAAATGCTTGATCTGATGAGACAAAGCCGACTGCGTGATATTCAGTTGATCGGCCGCACGCGCCATGCCTCCGGCCTCGTGAATGGCTTTGATCGTGCGCAGGTGGCGGAACTCGATGTGCATATATGAATGCGCCTCATGTAGACCTTTAGTTTTATGAAGTTGTCTCACAAAGCGAAATCGGCGACAAGAGGGCAACCCGATGAGATGGATAGACCTATGACCGTGCCTGCGATTTCCTTTGAATTTTTCCCGCCGCAAAACCTGGAGGCCTCGTTTCGCCTGTGGGATACCGTGCAGGTATTGGCCCCGCTGGCGCCACGTTTCGTGTCTGTGACCTATGGCGCGGGTGGCACAACACGGGACCTGACACGGGACGCTGTGGCCACGATTCACAAGACCTCGGGGCTGAATGTGGCCGCGCATCTGACCTGCGTGAACGCAACAAAGGCTGAGACCCTGGCCATCGCCGATCAGTTCGCCGAAGCTGGCGTGACCGAGATCGTCGCCCTGCGCGGTGATCCCCCCAAAGGCAGCGGCGCGTTCCAGCCGCATCCCGATGGCTTCGACAGCTCGGCCGATCTGGTCGAGGCCCTGGCCGCGACCGGAAAATTCAAGATCCGCGTCGGCGCCTACCCCGAAAAACACCCCGAGGCCCCCAGCGCCACGGCCGATGTGGACTATCTGAAGCGCAAGTTTGACGCCGGCGCAGACGAGGCCCTGACCCAGTTCTTCTTTGAGGCTGACACGTTCTTTCGGTTCCGTGATGCCTGCGAAAAAGCCGGGATCGACAAACCGATCATCCCCGGCATCCTTCCGATCGAAAACTGGAAAGGTGCGCGTAATTTCGCCCGCCGCTGCGGCACAGACGTGCCTGCATGGCTAGACGAAGCCTTCGAGAAGGCCGAGCGCGACGGCCGTCAGGACTTGCTCTCCACCGCTCTTTGTACCGAATTGTGCAGCGATCTGCTGGACGGCGGCGTCGACAGCCTGCATTTCTACACGCTGAACCGTCCTGAACTCACCCGCGACGTCTGCCATGCACTGGGTGTGACACCCAAGGTCTCGCTCGAAAACGTTGCGTAACACCCTCTTGCCCGCACATGCGCGGCAGGCCACTCTTTGCGTGCGAACATGTAAGGAACGCGCGCAATGACCGAACGCAAAGTGGCCCAGTCGCCCAAAGACCTGCCCAGTCTGGATGAAATGCTCAGCATGTCCGGGCTGGAGACCATGCAGAAAATGCAGCGCGGCGAAACGGCCGGTCCCCCGATTGCGGCCTTGCTGAACTATAACCTGACCGAAGTCAGCGACGGTCGCGTCATCTTTGCCGGGCGCCCCACCTTCCAGACCACCAACCCGATGGGCACCGTTCACGGCGGTTGGTACGGCACGGTTCTTGACAGCTGCATGGCCTGCGCCGTGATGACCAAGGTCCCGCGCGGCAGCGTCTATACAACGCTGGAATACAAGATCAACATCCTACGCCCGATCCCTCTGGATACCGAAGTTCAGGCCATCGGTATCGCCCAGCACGTTGGCCGCTCGACCGGCATTGCCAACGGCGAAATCCGTGGCATCGATGACGGCAAACTCTACGCCACCGGCTCGACCACCTGTATCGTGATGAAAATGCGCTGAACCTGGGCGCGACGCCCCACCCGAGGAAGCGGCCAAAGGCCGATTCCGAGATATCAAGCGTGCCGAAGGCACCCAATCAGATCGGGCGCCACAATGGCACCCCGGTGCCCCGGCGCACAACGGTTTCATGCAAATGTTCTGACGCATCCACGCCAACAACTCTGTGGCGACGCAGCAAAAACAGCTTCCCCCAATCCCGCCATGTGCCGACCGACGGCGCCCCTGGATCACAGGGAAACCGGCTGCGCCAGTTCATGGGCAGCTCCAGCCCGCAAACCTCGGTCCGCTCCAGCATCCAGACCAGTGGAATGTTTGACAGCGGCCGCGCCGCGTCGAACCCTCCTAGCTGCCCACCGACATCCCCATGCGCACCAGGGAACCAGACCTGCTCCATCACCCCAGGAAAATTGTCCGAGCTTTCCCACATCACGGGTTCAAAAACTTCGCGCGTCTCGTCCAGAGCCAGCGCGTGATATCCGTGTTTAACCGAAGGAACCAAAGAGTGGTTGTGAAACGCGTGATGGGTTTCGGACCACTTCCACAGAAATGGCAGGCGCAGCCCAAGCGACTTAACCGTGTCCCAAACCCCCACCATCTCGATTTCCACCCCGGGGTGGCAGTACGCGCTGGTAAAGGCCTGCGCAGCGGCGCTGCCGGGCATCGCCTGATAGTGCCGATAGGCCAACGTGATCTGCCGTTCCGTCGCCTGATCAGCGCGCAACAGGCCAACGTTGTCGATCACCCCGGCCAAGGATCGCACCGCATAAGCCCCCCGCGAATAGCCCATCAGGAAAATCCTGTCACCGGGACGATAGCGGCTCGCCAGATAGCCATAGGCCCGGCGGATCTGACGGTTGATCCCCCGCCCCATCAAGACATCCTTGATGCTGCGCCAGTCTTCCATCTGAACGCCAGCCTCGTAATAGACCGAGACAGACACCCCCAGTTCTGAAAGCAGCCGATACGTCAGCCCGGCGTTTGTCTCGTGCCCCGGTTCAAGCGAGGACATGGTCCCGTCCAGAATGATCACATGGGTCAGCGCCCCGCGCGTGGCCGATTGCGGCGG
>Ga0070725_10001846_pt1 | contig 11451 bp, 9 predicted proteins | sample tdDd002_FD_69781 | JGI IMG/M metagenome (GOLD analysis project Ga0070725, IMG submission 69781) | Marine sediment microbial communities from the Atlantic coast under amendment with organic carbon and nitrate - tdDd00.2 | ecosystem: Environmental > Aquatic > Marine > Coastal > Sediment | place... | reverse complement strand
CCAGAAAGCTTTACAAGAGCTGCTGCAATGGGAGTAGCAAATTATGGACAAATGACTGCTGGTGGTTGGATGTATATCGGACCTCAAGGTATCGTACATGGTACTTTCAATACAGTAATGAACGCTGGTAGACTTAAACTTGGCATCGATGATGATAAAGATTTAGCAGGAGTACTTTATGTAACTTCTGGTCTTGGAGGTATGAGTGGAGCTCAAGGTAAAGCAGTTAAGATAGCTAACGGTGTTGGTATCATAGCTGAAGTTGATTTATCGAGAGTTATGACTAGATACGAACAAGGTTGGGTAGATGAGTATTCTGATGATCCTGCGAAATGTTTCGAATCAGCTAAAGCATATATGGATAAAAAAGAAGGTCGTGCTATTGCATTCCATGGTAATGTTGTAGATTTATTAGAGTATGCTGTTGAAAATAATATTGATATACATTTGTTATCAGACCAAACATCTTGTCATGCACCTTACTCTGGTGGATACTGTCCAGCTGGTTTATCTTTTGAAGAAAGAACAGAGTTATTAGGTACAGATAAGAATGCATTCAGAAAATTAGTTGATGAATCATTAGTGAAGCACTACAATGTCATCAAGAAATTAGTTGCAAATGGTTCATACTTCTTCGATTATGGTAACTCATTCATGAAAGCGATTTACGATGCAGGTGTTCAAGAAATCTGTGCTAATGGAAATGACGAAACAGATGGTTTCATCTGGCCTTCATACGTTGAAGATATCATGGGTCCTATGTTATTTGACTATGGTTATGGACCTTTCAGATGGGTTTGCTTATCAGGTGACCCAGGTGACTTAAGAAGAACTGATCAAGCTGCAATGTCAGTAATTGATCCAAACAGAAGAGGTCAAGATAGAGACAACTATGTTTGGGTTAGAGATGCTGAGGAAAATAAATTAGTTGTAGGTACACAAGCAAGAATCTTATACCAAGATGCTTTAGGTAGAAGAGATATTGCACTTAAGTTCAATGAAATGGTAAGAAAGGGTGAGATCGGTCCTGTAATGTTAGGTAGAGATCACCATGACACTGGTGGTACTGATTCACCATTTAGAGAAACATCAAACATTAAAGATGGTTCTAATGTAATGGCTGAGATGGCGACTCAATGTTTCGCTGGTAATACTGCTAGAGGTATGACAATGGTTGCACTTCACAATGGTGGTGGTGTAGGTATTGGTAAATCTATCAATGGTGGTTTCGGTATGGTTCTTGATGGATCTGAAAGAGTAGATGAGATCTTAAGAAGAGCTATTCCATGGGATACTATGGTAGGTGTTGCTAGAAGAGCTTGGGCAAGAAATGAAAATGCAATCACTACATGTGCTGAGTATAATGATATTCGTACAGAAGATCATATTACTATTCCTTTCGTTGCTGATGCTGATTTAGTGAAGAACTTAGTTGCTAAGACTTACAAAAAATAATAGACAATATATCCTGAACTTCGGTTCAGGATATTATAATATAAAATATAATGGAGGATGTTATGACTCAAAAGAGAAAAATCGTACAATGTGTGCCAAACTTTAGTGAAGGTAGAGACCTTGATGTTGTTGAAAAAATCGTTGCTCCTTTAAGAGGTAAAGAAGGCGTTAACTTATTAAGCTATGAGCCAGATAAAGATTACAACAGAATGGTTGTTACAGTTATCGGAGAGCCTCAAGCTGTTAAAAATGCTGTTTTAGAAGCAATTGGTGTAGCTAGAGAGTTAATTGATATGACTAAGCACGAAGGTCAACATTCTAGAATGGGTGCAACTGATGTAGTACCATTTATTCCAATTAGAAATATGTCAATGGATGAAGCTGTTGAGCTTGCAGGTGAAATGGGTAAAGCAATCAATGAAGCTTATGACATTCCAGTATTCTTATATGAAGATGCAGCAACTAAAGCTGATAGAAAGAACTTAGCAAAAGTAAGAAAAGGACAATTTGAAGGTATGCCTGAGAAATTAAAAGATCCTAACTGGGCACCTGACTTTGGTAAGGCAGAAATTCACCCAACTGCTGGTGTAACTGCTGTTGCTGCAAGAAAACCTTTAGTTGCTTACAATATTGATTTAGATACAACAAATGTTGACATTGCAAATGCAATCGCTAAGGCAATTAGACACTCAGGTGGTGGATACAGATTCATCAAAGCTGGTGGTGTAGAAATTCCAGAAAGAAACATTTGCCAAGTAACAATGAACTTAACTGATTATACGAAAACTTCTATGTACAGAGCTTTTGAAGCAGTAAAGATGGAAGCAAGAAGATATGGTGTTAATGTAACTGGTAGTGAGGTAGTTGGTTTAGTACCTATGGCTGCACTTATTGATACAGCGGCGTACTATTTAGGATTATATGGTTTCGATATGGATAAAGTATTAGAAACTAGCTTAATGGAGTAATTATGGATAAATTATTAATTCTTAATGCGAATGAACTTGTGACTTGTTCTGGTCATGAAGCCAAGTTTGGTCCAGAAGCAATGAATGATTTAGGTGTGATTGAAAATGGTGCTATAGCAGTTGATAATGGCATTATCACACATGTTGGTACAAGTGAAGAAGTGCTTGCTCAAATCAATCAAGATGAGTATGCCATTATAGATGCAACAGGCAAGGCTGTGACACCAGGTTTCGTAGATTCACATACACACTTCATTTTCGGTGGCTATAGAGCTGATGAATATGATTGGAGACTAAGAGGTCTTTCTTATGTTGAAATTATGGAACGTGGTGGTGGTATCATCAACTCTGTAAAAGGTACTGAAGAAGCATCTCTTGAAGAGTTAGTGGAACTTGGATTAAAAAGACTAGATAGCATGTTATCTTTTGGTGTTACAACAGTAGAAGGTAAATCAGGTTATGGATTATACAAGGATACAGAGTTAAAGCAGCTAGAAGCTTTGAAATTATGTGATGATCAGCATGTGCTTGATGTCGTTAAAACATTCTTAGGTGCACACTCTGTACCAAAAGAGTACAAGGGTAGAGGTCATGAGTTTATTGATTACACTATAGAAGAAGTATTACCTGTAGTTGCTGAAAACAATTTAGCTGAATTTTGTGATATCTTCTGTGAGGATAAGGTATTCTCTGTAGAAGAATCAAGAAAACTTTTATCTACTGCTCAAAAAATGGGTTTAAAAGCTAAAATCCATGCAGACGAAATTGTTCAATTAGGTGGTGCTGAGTTAGCCGCTGAGTTAAAAGCAACATCGGCAGATCATCTTTTACAAGCATCAGATGAAGGTATTAAAGCTATGGCGGAAGCTGGTGTAGTAGCAACGTGTTTACCATGTACAGCCTTCTCTTTAAAAGAACATTATGCTAGAGCAAGATATATGGTAGATCAAGGTTGTGCCGTTGCAGTTGCAACTGACTTTAACCCTGGATCATGTCACACTGAGTCAGTACCTTTAGCTATTGCCTTATCAACTTTATATATGGGATTAACAACAGAAGAAACAATCACAGCACTTACTATAAATGGTGCAGCTGCTGTTGGTAGAGCCGATACTGTTGGTTCTTTAGATGTAGGTAAAAAAGCAGATATTATAATTCATGAGTTTCCATCATACAAGTTCTTACCTTATCACATTGGTGTAAGTACAGTAGAGCTTGTAATTAAAGATGGACAAGTAGCTTTTGTTAAATAGGAGGAAAGATGTTAGTAAATAAGAATATTGTAGATTTTGTTGCAACAACGGCTTCAAATGAACCCGTACCAGGTGGTGGTTCTATCGCAGCACTTTCAGGTGCATTAGCAGCTGCATTAGCAGAAATGGTTGCTAATCTTACAATAGGTAAGAAGAAGTACGTAGAAGTAGAATCAGAAATGAAGGGTATTGTTGAAGCTTTAGAAGTAAAAAGACAAGAACTTATTGAGTTAGTTGACAAAGATGCCTCTTCATTTGATGATGTTATGAAAGCATTCAAATTACCAAAAGAAACTGATGAAGAAAAAGCAGCAAGAACTAAAGCAATTCAAGAAGGTACTAAGTATGCTGCAAGTGTACCACTTCAAACAGCAAAAGTTGCTTATTCTATCATGGAATATTCAAAAATCGTAGTAGAAAAAGGTAACACTAATGCAGTAACAGATGGTGCTGTATCAGCAATGATGGCTAGAACTGCTGTTTTATCAGCTTTAATGAATGTAAAAATTAACTTAGGTTCAATTAAAGATGAGACTTTTGTCGCTGATATGACTAGAGAAGTTAATGAGTTAGAAGCTGCTGCTATTAAGTTTGAAACTGAAATTTTAAATGCTGTAGAATTATAATTATAATCAAGCGCCTTATAATGGCGCTTTTTTTGTGAAAATGTTTTCCTTTTGAGAAAATGGGTAAAAATAAGTTAAGGCTAAGTTTGAAAGGGGATAAATATGAGCATTAGAAATAAGTTAATTATAACTATAGGTATTATAATACTTTTAGGGGTCAGTTTAATTGGTGTATCATCATATATGAGTTCAGTTAACTACCTAGAGGAAAGTTTTGAAGAGAGTGTAGCGGAACTTGATTCAAAAATTGCAGATGGTATCAGAAAAGAGTTAAATGGTTATATGTATGGTATTGAAGCCATTGCTATTAATGTAGATGCAACTGACATAATAGAGAAACCAGAATATGAGCCGTTTTTAAGATCATTAATGAACAATTATGTACAAAAGTATCCTTCGGCATTTCAGATGTATCTAGGAACTAAGAATAAGAACATGTATTTGGAACCTATAGAGAATAAGTTGCCAGATGATTATGATAATACAATTCGACCATGGTATGTCAGTGCTAAAGAAAATATGGCATCAGGTTGGACTGATATGTATGTAGACGCTGTAACAGGTAAGTGGTCGATTTCAGGTTATGCGCCAGTTTTAAAGAATGGTGAGTTTATTGGCGCTGCTGCAATAAGTTTGGATTTATCAAGTTTATCAGAAGAAATTGGGAAGATTAAAGTCGGAAAAACAGGATATGTTTTTGTTGTAGATGCTAATAGTACAGTAGTTTTCCATCCCGATCCTGAACAAATTGGTAAAGAACTTCCAATCACAGAAATCAAAGATGAACTTGCATTAGGTAAAGAAAAGGGTTCAGTATTCTATGAATGGGACAAGCGTGACAAATTAGTAGAGTACATCTATTTACCTGAAACAAGATGGTACATTATGACCTCTATATACTTAGATGATATTTCAGAAAGAACTGATGGAATGATGGTCAGAAATGTATCTATTACTATAATAACTCTTTTCCTTGGTATAGTGGTTGCGATTTTATTTGCCAATAGGATTACTAAACCGATTAATACTATTGTAGCTTCAATGAAGCAAGTTGAAAATGGTGATATGACAGTTAAGAATGAAAATAAATCTAAAGATGAAATTGGTCAGTTATCCAACTCATTTAACAACATGGTAGCAAATGTCAATGTCTTGTTAGGGAATGCTGCTGATGTAACAGTTCAAGTCGCTGATGCTGCTCAAAATCTAGCTGCCAGTGCAGAAGAAACATCTGCAAGCGCAGATGAAGTAACAAGGACAGTAGATGAAATTGCAACTGGAGCAAGTGAACAAGCCAATGATGCAGAAAATGCATCTGAATTAACAGCTCAATTAGATAGTAAATTAACCTTGTTAAATGAAAACTCAAAAGAGATTTCTGAGAATGCTAACAATGTAAAAACTGTTAACATGCAAGGGGAAACTATTCTTAATAATCTAAGAGATGTTACTGATAAGAACTCTGCTTCAACAGATAGAATTTCAGAAGCTGTTATTGATTTAGAACAAAAGACAGCAAATATAGATAGCATCTTGGTAACAATTAGTTCAATTGCTGAGCAAACGAATTTACTTGCATTGAATGCTTCGATTGAAGCAGCGCGTGCAGGTGAACACGGTCGTGGTTTTGCTGTTGTTGCAGATGAAATCAGAAAATTAGCTGAAGAATCATCAAACTCTGCTGATCAGATTTCTGAAATCGTCAAAGTGATTCAAGGTACAACTAAAAATGCTGTAGGCATTATGGATGACGTAAAGGTAAATGCAAAACATCAATATGATTCTGTTGGAGAAATGAATGAAAGTTTTGGTAAGATATCAGATGCAATTGATGGTATTACAAATCAAATTGGTAATATAGACAGCTTTATCAATGAAATTATTGATGACAAAGATAAGATTGTTTCTGCTATTTCTAACATTTCTGCAGTAAGTGAAGAAACAGCTGCATCAAGTGAACAGGTGTCAGCAAATATGGATCAGCAAAATGCTGCTGTGGAAGCTGTTGCAGCTGCTGCAGATGAACTTAGTTTGTTGTCTAGCCAGTTAAATAATGAAATTAAAAAGTTTAAAATATAAGTTTAAAAGTTAGTTCATCTGAGCTAACTTTTCTTATTTCTAGAATATTTCAAATCAATGACACCAAAAATATTTTCAAAATAACTGTTGACTTTATTTTGTGACAGGTATATACTACTCCATGTGCTGAAAGGAGGAAAGACAATGTTATTTAATTTAATTGAGATTACAACTGAATATTCTTTTGGACATTGCTGTTTCTGTTCGGCATGTTCAAATCATTAACAACATAAGCTTATGATTTAACTTTAAAATTAACTTAAATCCTTGTGCCTAGTTGTACGAGGTTTTTTTACGTCCAAATTGGACAACAGGTAGAGCATACTGCTATAAAGCTCTAGAATTTCATTCGAATGCTATGATGAGTGTGGCAATTACAGGTAGGACATACTGCTATAAAGTCCTAGATATTTTATCGAATACTATGATGAGTGTGGTACAACAGGTTGGGCATACTGCTAAAAAGCCCTAGATTTTATCGAATACTGTGATGAGTACAGTAGAACAGGTAGGACATACTGCTATAAAGTCCTAGGTTGAATCCGTCATTTGATCGAAGAACGTGATGAGTGCGTTAAGTGAATATGAATAAAGGTGATCGTTCATATAATAAGCCATCTACTTTGTTGTAGATGGCTTTTCTTATCCGTATATTGAAGTTAGGTGTTTACTAATGCTGTCTGCAATTCTTACAAGTATAAGATAGACAATTATCACCAGAGTGATATGTGTATAGTGGAAGAGACTAAAATGTAGTTTAAAGTAATAACCTAGACCACCTGCACCGACCATTCCTACAATAATAGTTGTTCTTAATATGATTTCCCAACGGTATATAATATAGGAAATAAAACGCTTTATTACAGATGGCAACACGCCATATATTAATACAAATAAGTTGCTACCACCACTTTTCTGTATGGACTGTAAAGGTTGCTCTTTAATACTTTCAACAACTTCAGCACATAGTTTTGTAAGTATACCATAGTTATGTATGGCTAATGCTAAAGCGCCAGCCCATATGCCTGGTTTAAAGATGAATACCAATATCATAGCCCATATAAGTTCTGGTATAGCTCTTGTGAATAAGAGTAGTCCTCGTGAGATTTTATAGACTAGAGGATTTGAAAATCTCTTTGTATTGGCAATGACAGTAATAAACATTAATCCACTAGCTAATGTGATGGATACAAGACTCATCTGAAGGGTTTGAAGCGTTAGTTTAATGACTTCTGATATTTCCTTTAGATCAAAAAATGCAATGGATTGAGTATTAAATCCTAGTAAGTTTTTAACAAATTCAAATGCATGATTTAGATTCTTTTGATTGATGAGTTGGTCATATAAAGCGCCTTCATAAAAAAGAATGAATAACCATGAAATGAAAGCGATACTTATACCGGTGATTATGGTAGGCTTATGTTCACTTCTTGAACGATTCTTATTTGACCAAATTTCAATTATACCAATTATAAAAACCATCATATAGATATAAGTAAACATTTCATTGAATCTTAAATCACCTAACATAAGTTGTATTTTTAAACCAAGTCCTCCAATACCAACAAAACTTAGGATTGCAGACGATCTTATTGCACATTCAAATCTGTAAATGCTGTAACTTATGATTTGTGATAATGCACTTGGTAGATAACCATAGAGTAGAATTTGCCACTTACTAGCACCATTTGTTTTTAAGTATTTAATGTCCTCGGTTGGAAGTTGAGTGAATATATCTGTAAAAACTTTCCCCAACATACCTACAAAAGGTAGGGTTAATGCAAGAATAGCTGACATAGGTTTTAAACCAAAAATTGTAACAAAAAATAAGGCCCAAATAAGTTCGTGAATAGCTCGAAGGCCACCATATAATCTGTTTATGGCATTAGAAATATATTTGCTTTCTGTAAGGATATTAGAAGAATAAAAACTAAGGTATAGGGCCAATAGAATAGAAAGACTTACAGCTGATCCTGCATATGCTAATGTTATTACACCAGCCTCAAGAGCCTGAGGTAGATGATGAAGACTCGGACTTAAACCAGCTATAAGAAGGTCTTTCGCCATGGTAAGACCATTGGTATTCAAGTCAATTGGTGTAAGAATAAAACTTGTTAAAATGACAATAAATAAAATGATGTTTAACAATTTTTTATTCATACAGTTCACCTAACATATCTTGTGTAACCTTTGATGATTTTTCATCGAAATATATTTGACCATCTTTTAATGCGATGATTCTGTCAAAATAATCCAGGGCAAAATCCACATGATGAAGAATCATAAGTAAGGTTTTTTCTCTGGTATGATTGTGGAGTAACTCTATAGCTTGTCTTGCAAGTTTTGGGTCTAAAGCAGCAATAGGTTCATCTGCTAGAATGATCTGAGGGTCTTGAAGTAATAGACGTGCAATTGCCACACGTTGTTTCTCACCACCGGATAGATTTGAAGCCTTCTTATTAATATGATCAATCATCTCAACTTGGTTAAGTGCATGATAAATTTTATCTTTATTTTTTAGTTTGAATAAAGATAAAAATGCATCTAAAAAAGACCATTCTTTAAATAAACCAATGGCAACATTATGTTTTACTTTTAAGTTTTCTATTAAATGATTACCTTGGGCGATTGTCCCTACAAGCTTGGCATAATCTTTATTGTCTTTGTAATCATTAATGTTTTGATCATTCACATGAATAAGTCCAGAGTAGTCAGTATCTAGTTTGGCTAGAATGTTGAAAAGAGTGGTTTTACCTGCACCACTCGGACCAATTATCGCTATTTTTTCTTTTTCTTTAATATCAATATTGATATCTTCTAAAATATGCTGACTGCCTTTTAGACAGTCAACATGTGTTAATTTAATCATAGTACACCATTACTCGATAATCTTTAATGATTTAGCAACATCTAAGATAGCCTTGTAGTTGTCATTGTTTGATTCTACAAATGATTCATCTTGGAATAATGCCATGATTTCTGGATTTGCCTCACCAAATGATAATAGTGCAGCTTGAATTTTATCTTTTGAACCTTGTCCGAAAGTTGCATCTACATTTCCAACAGTCCAGTTGTAGTCAAAATATGTTGGTGTAGTATAGAATACATCAACTTTTTCTAAGTCAACTTTTCCTTCACTTACTGCACTTTCCCATACTGCAATATTAAGTGCACCAGCATCGAAAGTACCTGCTTCAACCAATTTCCATGTTTTATCATGAGAACCAGAATAATTAGGATCTGCTGATAATATATCCTCTGGTACTAAACCAGCTTCCATTAAGAAGAATCTTGGCATTAAGTGACCTGACGTTGAGTTTTCGCTACCAAAAGTGAATGTTTTACCTGCTAAGTCTTCTAATGATGTGATTTCATTTGATTTGTTATAGATAAATACAGATTCAAACTTTGCATCTCTAGGACGATGTGCAATAGCTTCTGAACCTTCAACTAATGCTCTTGCTTGAACACCAGTTAATCCACCAAACCAACCAAGGTGAACTTCTTCACGACCGAATGCTGTTACTAAAGCTGCATAATCAGCAGATGCAACATATTCAGTTTTGATACCTGTTTCTTTTTCAATATGACTTGCTAATTCTGAGAATCTTTCAGATAGCTTTGATGTGTTTTGATCTGGAATACCACCAATGATCAAAGTCGCTTCCTCTTTAGGTGCACAAGATACTAGTGCAAGTACTGCAATTAAAATAATAAATAGTTTTTTCATAAAACTCCCTCCTAGGACAGAGTATATACTACACTAATCAAGTGGAGAAATAGTAATATTTAATTCTTGACTCATTAAGTATAGAAAAAACAGATAGGTATTGACAATCATTTTTAATTACATTGATATTTAGTGATACAATAAGTATTAAGAGGTGAACTTATAGATGAAATTTATAGATTATGATGAAAGCTTTTCTCAGGTAGTTGTTAAACTTTGGCGAGATACAAAGTTTAAAACACTCAATATTGTTGATAAACATAGTGAGGAGGATTATGGCCATTACCTTAATAATTATTTGCACCATAGATACAGAATAAGATTATGTTTAGAGGCAGATAAGGTAATAGGTATGATTGTATATAGTAAAACAGAAATTAATCAACTGTATATAGATATTGATTATCAAGGTAAGGGGATTGGAAGACGCTTACTAGATGAAGCTAAGGAGTATTGTGACGAATACTTAATACTTCATACTTTTAGGGTTAACACTAATGCTGTAATGTTCTATAAAAATGCTGGCTTTAAAATTATAGATTTTGGGTCTGACAATGAAGAAGGATTGCCTGACTATACAATGAAGTGGCAAAAAAATAACCGCTGTTGATTATAACAGTGGTTATTTTACTATTAGTTTAATAATGAAATATCTGATTCATTTAGAAAAGCTTCGTGTTCTACTAAACCTGAAACAATGATATCTACATGGTCATTAAATTCTATTTCTAATGCCTCTCTTGATGAGGTCAGTTCCTCACGGTTAACAGCCTTTGCGAAGGCTTTATCCTTCATTTTTTTCTTTACAGATTTCCCTTTCAAACCTTCTAAACGCGTAGGTCTCATTAAAGCAATTGCAATAATAAAACTAGCCATCTCGTCAACGGCATGAAGACATTTTCTTTCTAGATTGTCTCTTGGAATATCACTGTCGGTACCATGTGATAGAATTGTATCTACAAATGTAGAATCCTCTGTAAAATCTGCTAGAAATTCAGGTGCTTTAGCTGGATGAACTTCAGGGTGTTTTTCAAAATCAATATCATGTAATAGGCCTATTAATCCCCATCGTTCTACGTCTTCGTTAAAATGTCTTGCATATGCACGCATAGCAGCTTCTACTGCCAGTGAGTGCCTCATTACTCGGTCAGTTTCTACATGTTTTTTAAGTAACTCTAATCCTGATTGTCTATTCATATTTACCTCCCTATATGTAAATAGGTAGTGTACATTTTATCTCCATAAAATCACTTATAAACCTTGCAATTTCAGTAATTTCAAAAAAATATAACGACACCCCTCGTTTTTCTAGTAAAATTGAGTTACCACACAAAACTAAA
>Ga0070725_10001842_pt1 | contig 11461 bp, 8 predicted proteins | sample tdDd002_FD_69781 | JGI IMG/M metagenome (GOLD analysis project Ga0070725, IMG submission 69781) | Marine sediment microbial communities from the Atlantic coast under amendment with organic carbon and nitrate - tdDd00.2 | ecosystem: Environmental > Aquatic > Marine > Coastal > Sediment | place... | reverse complement strand
GGTCATCGCGCGCTTTGGCGGGCTTTTTGTCTCCACCATCCTTGCGCATGGACAGGCTGATGCGTTTGCGCGGGACGTCCACCTCGGTGACACGGACTTTGACCACATCGCCTGCTTTGACCACCTCGTGCGGGTCTTTGACAAAACGATCCGCGATCTGACTGACGTGGACCAGCCCGTCCTGATGCACGCCCACATCGACGAAGGCACCGAAGGCCGCGACATTGGTCACGGTTCCTTCCAGCAACATGCCTGGGCGTAGGTCCGTGATTTCGTTCACACCATCCGCAAAGGTGGCGGTTTTAAACTCGGGGCGGGGGTCGCGGCCGGGTTTTTCCAGTTCTGACAGGATGTCGCGAACGGTGGGTAGGCCGAAACGTTCATTGACGAAATCGCGGGGCTCCAGGCGTTTCAGGGGGGTGGGGTCGGTCATCAGGCTGCGCAGATCCCGCCCACAAGAGGCCACGATTTTACGCGCGATATCATAGGCTTCGGGGTGAACCGAGGAGCCATCCAGTGGCTCGGCCCCGTCGCGGATACGCAAGAAGCCTGCGCATTGTTCGAACGCCTTGGGGCCCAGACGGGCGACTTTCAGCAGGTCTTTGCGTGCGCGGAAGGCGCCGTTCATATCGCGGTGCGCAACGATGGCGTCCGACAGGCCCGGCCCGATCCCCGCGACCCGCGCCAGCAAGGGGGCCGAGGCGGTGTTCAGATCGACCCCCACGGCGTTCACCGCGTCCTCGACCACCGCGTCCAGAGATTTGCTGAGTCGGCGCTGATCCACATCATGCTGATACTGGCCGACGCCGATGGATTTCGGCTCGATCTTGACCAGCTCGGCCAGAGGGTCCTGAAGACGGCGGGCGATGGAGACGGCCCCGCGCAAGGACACATCCAGCCCCGGAAATTCCTGTGCCGCCAGTTCCGAAGCCGAGTAAACCGAGGCCCCGGCCTCGCTGACGACGACCTTGGTGGGTTTTTTCGGGGCGCGGCTGAGCGCCAGAAGGTCCGCAACCAGTTTTTCGGTTTCGCGGCTGGCGGTACCGTTGCCGATAGCGATCAGGTCGATTTTGTGGCGCGTGATCAGATCGGCCAGAGTGGCCTGCGCGCCCCGCACGTCGTTTTTCGGCTGGAACGGATAGATTGTTGCTGTGTCCAGCAATTTGCCGGTCGCATCCACGACAGCGCATTTTACGCCGGTCCGAATGCCCGGATCCAGACCCAGTGTCGCCATGTTGCCCGCGGGCGCGGCCAGCAGCAAATCCTTCAGATTGCGGGCAAAAACGTTGATTGCCTCTTCTTCGGCGCGGTGGCGCAGATCGGTCAGCAGATCAATGGACAAAGAGATGTGCAGCTTTACCCGCCAGACAAAACCGGCGATTTTACGCAGCCAGATGTCACCGGGGCCAGTGCCGCTGGCCTGCAATTCGGTGGCGACCATCTGTTCGGCGCGATTTTGGCCGGGCAGGGCGTCGGGATCTACGACAATGTCGATCTGCAAGAAGCCCTCGTTCCGGCCACGGAACATCGCCAGCGCGCGGTGGCCGGGAATGGTTGCCCAGCGTTCCGATTGCGCGAAATAGTCCGAGAATTTAGCCCCCGCCTGTTCCTGTCCCTCGACCACTTTGGATGTCACCAGGGCCTCGCGTTGCAGGAACGTGCGCAACCGGCCCAGCAGGTCGGCGTTTTCAGACAGGTCTTCGCCGATGATGTCGCGGGCGCCGTCCAGCGCGGTTTTCACATCCGGCACGGGGTCGCTTAGATAGGCGGCGGCCAGGGTTTCGGGATCGGCGCTGCGGTCCGCCAGGATCTGAGCGGCCAGAGGCGCCAGCCCATTTTCGCGGGCGATCATCGCGCGGGTGCGGCGCTTGCGTTTGTACGGCAGATAGATGTCTTCGAGCGTGGATTTTGTTTCCGCCCCGGCGATGGATTTCTCCAGTTCTGGCGTCAGTTTCCCTTGCTCTTGGATCGCGGCCAGAATGACGCCGCGCCGGTCATTCAGCTCGCGTAAATAGCCCAGCCGATCGGCTAGGTTGCGCAGTTGTGTATCATCCAGCCCGCCTGTCACCTCTTTGCGATAGCGTGCAACAAAGGGCACGGTTGCGCCTTCGTCCAGCAGTTTGATCGCAGAGGCCACCTGTTCGGGGCGCGCCTGAATTTCGGTGGCAATCAGGGTCGGAATGCGGCGCTCGGCCGCGGCAGCGATGGACATGGAAAACACCCTCTGGCTGGAACTCGGACAGCCTGTCTAGCGGTCCGGGACCCGGTCGCCAAGCCCTAGCGCAGCATCCGAGTGACCAGATTGATCCCGCCCAGGACCACGACAAACGCCAGGATGATCCATTCCGCCCGTGTGCGGCGCTTTTTCGGTGCGGGCGTTGTGTTCGCGGTGCGTTCGATTCTAAGGTCCTGATCCGGGTGGCGGGCCTTGAGCGCGGCGATAGCGGCTTGTGCGCTTGGGGCCTCGATATGCTCTGAGACCGGGCTCATCGGGGCGTCGCCGGACAGGTTACGGTATCGGATCAGATAGTCGGTCATCGGGGCCTCATGGAATCGTGCTTGGCCTAGCACAGCCAGCCGCCCCCGCCAATCCGCCTGCATATCCGGCACTCTGCAGATTTTTCGCCGCAATGCAGCATTGCGACTAGAGCCTGTTACATACTCGGCCTAGCCTAAGCGAAACCCTGCACCCAAAGAGGCCTGTATGTTTTCCCTTGTCGGCAAGAAAGCCCTGATCGTTGGAATCGCCAACCGCCATTCAATTGCCTATGGCATCGCCAAGGCCTTACGGGATCAGGGGGCGGATCTGGCAGTTACCTATCTGAATGCCAAAGCCGAACCCTTTGTGCGCCCGTTAGCCGAGGAACTGGGTGCCCAGATCATTGCCCCGCTGGACGTGACGGATACGGCCCAGATTGATGCGGTTTTCGCGCAGATCCAGACCGAATGGGGGCAGTTGGATACCCTGATCCACGCGATTGCCTTTTGCCCGATGGAGGATCTGCATGGCCGTGTCACCGACTGTTCGCGCGAGGGGTTCCAGATGGCGATGGACGTCTCGGTCGGTAGTTTCATCCACCTGACTCGCCAAGCCGAACCTTTGATGCGTGCGGGCGGCTCTTGCATGACCGTCAGCTACTACGGCGCCGAAAAGGTGGTCGAGCACTACAACGTCATGGGGCCGGTCAAGGCCGCGTTGGAATCTGCGACCAAATACATGGCAGCCGAGCTGGGAGAAAAAGCAATCCGCGTGAATGCGCTGTCTCCCGGGCCATTGATGACCCGCGCCGCCAGCGGAATTGACCATTTTGACGACCTGATGGCGCTGGCCGCAGAGCGCGCCCCGACCCATCATCTGGCTACGGTCGAGGATGTCGGGGCCTATGCCGCCTTTCTGGCCAGTGACGAATCCAAGAACATCACCGGGGGCGTGCACTACATCGATGGGGGCTATCATATCGTTGGCTAATGTCGCGGGCGCATGATTTTGCATCCACATGACCCATGATCGTACGGCTAATTCGGGGATGGATTTGTCCGCTCTCGGCAGAGAAATCGCCTTGACCTCGCTCAGCGGTTCGCCTATCTCGTGATCCTGCTGAGCGGGCGTTGTGTAGTGGTAAGACCTTAGCCTTCCAAGCTAATGACGCGGGTTCGATTCCCGCCGCCCGCTCCAGTTTCCCCCGATATTCAAGATATTACAGCCAGACCGTTCCGGTTGTCAGTGGTTCCAACGCGATTAATGCGCCCCACAGGATCAGGACCAGCCCAGCGATCAGGTCCAGCCAGCGCAGGGCTGTGTCCGCGATACGCTCTTTGGCCCACAGCGCGGCGTGTACCAAAAAAAGCCACCACAGCGCCGACCCTAAAAAGACCCCCAAAACCAGCACATAGGCGGCATTGGCGCCGCTTGCCGCCGCGCCGCCCAATCCGGCGACCATTCCGGTAAAGGCCAGGATCGTTGCCGGGTTCGACAGAGTCAGCAGATAAGTTGATCCAAATGCCCCCAACACCGAGCGTGCAGGCGGCCCATCCGCCGCCCGTGACCCGTCGCTTTTCGTCAGGAAACCGCGCAGGGTCATGACGCCCAGCCAGATGATCAGAAATCCGCCGAAAAACTGCATCTGTGGCGCATAGCTGACCAACAGTCCCGTCGCGGCAAAGCCGACAGCAACCAGCACGCCATAGGTCCCGTCTGCGGCGGCCGCACCGAATCCCGTGGCCAATCCGGCCGCACGCCCCTGAGCGACACTGCGCCGGATACACAACAGACCAATCGGCCCCACAGGAGCGGCAATCGCCAGCCCGACGCCCAGACCTTTGAGGAAGACCTCTAACACGGTGGCACCGCGATCGCGGCGGTTTCCTTGGCCGTGTCCAGTGTGATGATGGATTCAGTCCGCAGGATAGCGGGCAGCGGTTTCACCACCCGTGTCAGAAAATCCTGCAGGGCGCGTGTATCCGCCACGCGCAGCTTCATCAGATAGGAATGCGGTCCGCTGATATGGTGCAGCTCCTGTACTTCGGGGTGGACGGCAAGGGTGGCGACTGCCTCGTCCTCGCCCTCAAAACGCATGTCGATCAGCACAAAGGCGCACAGCCCCAAGCCAAAGCTGAGCGGGTCCAGTTTTGCCTGCCAGCCCGCAATGGCGCCGCTGGCCACAAGGCGCCGCACCCGTTCATTCGCAGCAGACAGCGAGAGGCCAACAGACGCGGCCAGCTCTGCGCTGGAGCTACGCCCGTTTTCCTGGAGGAGGCCGCATATTTTCTTGTCTATATCATCCATGAGGGGAAATATTATTTATAAAATTTGATTCTGCAATAAAATTGGCGGAGTAAATGGCGATCTGCCGCTGGTTCGGTGTGAGTCTAGGGCGGGCCCTGCCTCTTTCGCCGCCTTTTTGCATTTGCTAAGGCGAGACAGGACAAGCCAAGGGGCAGCCAATGCTGAAACGGATCAAATTCCTGTACGAGGGAAAGAGCGAGCGCTCTCATCGGTTTCGCTATGGCCTGCTGGGCTTTGATGTCGTGACGATTATCTTTGTGATCGCGACGTCGTTTTTCCCGGGCATACAGGCGGTCGAGGTCATCGACTTTGTATTCGGTGCGCTGATCTTACTGGATTTCATCGCCCGTATCGCGATCACCAAACACCGGCTGCGCCACTTTGCCAGGCTGTCCACATGGGCCGATGTGGTCGCTGTGGTGTCCTTTTTGGCGCCGATTGTAGGCGAGGGGCTGGGGTTTCTGCGCATTCTTAGGACGCTCAGGTTGCTGCACACCTATCAGTTGATGACACGGTTGCGGCAGGATTTTGGGTTTTTTCGCAAACATCAGGATATCGTGGTCGCAGCAATCAATCTAGCAGTGTTCCTGTTTGTGATGACAGGGCTGATCTATGCGCTGCAACATGAAACAAATCCGCAGATCAACAACTACGCGGATGCGCTGTATTTTACCGTCACCACGCTGACGACCACCGGATTCGGCGATGTCACGCTGTCGGGGACATCTGGGCGGATGCTGGCCGTGGGCGTAATGATCTTTGGCGTGACCTTGTTCTTGCGGCTGGCGCAGGTCCTGTTTCGTCCGCTTAAGGTGCGTCATCCTTGTCCGACGTGTGGGCTGGTGTTGCATGATGCCGATGCCATCCATTGCAAACATTGCGGCACCACCGTTCATATTGAGACCGAAGGCAGCTATTGATCTGCCCTGAACCGCGCCACAAATACCGCTCCGGATCATCGAGCGGATCATCCACATCGACCCTATATTGCGCAGCATTTCAGCGGCGCCCAGAAGGGTGGGCCTGATCGTTCCGCGAACCCGCAACTCGGACAGGATATTAGCGACTGTCGAGCGAATTCGGGTCAACGCTGTGGCTTATGCGGATCGTGGTGCGCATCACGTATTCTTACCGCGACATACGTGCGGCTTGCTCGATTGCGCCCCTTCGCATAAACCCGCCCGCGCAGGATGTCGAAAGGAAGCCCATGGCGCGCGGACCCGTAACTGTCACTGAAGACCGTGAAAAATCAAAACGCGTGGGGGCTCTGCGCGAACTGTGGCCCTTTCTGAACCCCTATAAGGGCATGGTGCTGCTGGCCGCGATGGCATTGACGCTGACGGCCTCGGTGTCGTTGATCCTGCCATTGGCCGTGCGGCGCGTCGTGGATAATTTCAGCGTCGAGGATGGCGCGTTGCTGGATCGCTATTTCGGCGCGGCCCTGGCCATTGCGGGGCTTTTGGCAGTGGGGACCGGCCTGCGGTATGCGTTGGTGACGCGGCTGGGCGAACGCGTGGTGGCTGACATCCGCACGGCTGTGTTCGACCGTATCGTCGGCATGTCGCCTGCCTATTTCGAAAACATCATGACAGGCGAGGTCCTGTCCCGCATCACCACGGACACCACGCTGATCCTGTCGGTGATTGGCTCGTCGATCTCGGTCGCGCTGCGCAATGTGCTGATCTTTGCGGGGGGGCTGGTGCTGATGCTGTTCACCTCGGCCAAGCTGACGGGGCTTGTCTTGCTGATTGTGCCGTTGGTGATCATCCCGATCCTTGTTCTGGGCCGACGCCTGCGTGTCCTGTCGCGCGAAAACCAGGATTGGATCGCCGAGTCGTCTGGCAACGCCTCCGAGGCGCTGCTGTCCATTCAGACCGTGCAGGCTTTTACCAACGAAGACGCCGCCACCCGCGATTTCGCCGATGTCACCGAGAAAAGCTATGACTCCGCCCGTCGCCGCATCACCACCCGCGCGGTTATGACTGTGATCGTGATCTTTCTGGTCTTTACCGGCGTCGTGGGCGTGCTGTGGATCGGCGCCCATGATGTACGCGCAGACCTGATGAGCCCAGGTGCCCTTGTCCAATTCGTGATTTATTCGGTCATGGTGGCGGGCTCTGTCGGGGCCTTGTCCGAAATCTGGAGCGAATTGCAACGTGCCGCGGGCGCGACCGAACGCCTGGTAGAGCTGTTGCAAGCAAACGACACCGTGGCCGATCCGGCGCAACCTGCGCCCGTCCCGACCCCGGTTTCTGGGGCGATTACCTTTGACGATGTGAGCTTCCGCTATCCGTCTCGACCAGACACCCCCGCACTGGAAAATGTCAGCCTGTCCATCCAACCCGGGGAAACCGTGGCGCTGGTTGGCCCCTCGGGCGCGGGCAAGACCACGATCGTGCAAACCATCCTGCGCTTCTATGATCCCCAGCAGGGCCGCATCCTGCTGGACGGGACAGAGCTGTCGCAGATGGAGCGCGCCGCCTTCCGCAAACATCTTGCACTGGTGCCGCAGGATCCGGTGATCTTTGCGACAACCGCGCGCGAGAATATACGCTTCGGTCGCCCCGATGCCACCGATGCCGAGGTCGAGGCCGCCGCCCAAGCCGCCGCCGCACACGAATTCATCCAAAAGCTCCCCGAAGGCTATGACAGCCAGGTCGGCGAACGTGGCGTGATGCTGTCGGGCGGTCAAAAACAACGTATCGCCATCGCTCGCGCCATCCTGCGCGACGCCCCGGTGCTCTTGCTGGACGAGGCCACCAGCGCCCTGGATGCCGAAAGCGAACGTGCCGTCCAGGCCGCGGTGGACGAGCTCTCGAAAACCCGCACCACCATTATCGTCGCGCATCGGTTGGCTACTGTGAAAAAGGCCGATAGGATTGTCGTGATGGATCACGGCAAGATCGTCGCGCAAGGGACGCATGACGAATTGGTCGCGCAAGGCGGTCTCTATGCCCGACTTGCGCGTCTGCAATTCACGGACGGAGCGGTCTGACCCCTCTCAGCGCTTTATTTTGTGTCGACGTTGGGATTTGAGTATTTACAGCAAGATGAAAGGGCGTGCGCTTTTCCCAAAAGTGCCGTGGCGCCTTGGCCTTTGTTTGAGCGCAGCAATAGCATTCATCTTGCCAAAAATACTCAGATTCTCAGCTTTGCATCCGTACCGTGTTTGACGTTTTCGCGCGGCTTTTCCCCTTGAAGCATCTTGTGCAGCATGGCCATGTCTGACCCAGCAACACACTCCAAAGGGGATACATTATGGGACTATTCAATTTCTGGAAAAGCTCGGGTAAAAAACTGGCCGAAGAACCGACGCCTGATGTTCTGAAGAAAGAGGTCGAAGACCTTGGACTGGACACCGAAGGTCTGGATATCACTGTCGAGGGCGACAAGGTGAAGATTTCGGGCACGGCCGCGACACCTGAAATGCGTGAGAAAGTCATTCTGGCGGTTGGCAATGTTGAAGGCGTTGCGGAGGTCGAAGACGACGTGGTGGACGACGCTGTTTTCCACACCGTTGAAAAAGGGGATACTCTGTCGGCTGTCGCCAAGAAAACCCTGGGCAGCGCTAACCGCTATATGGAAATCTATGAGGCGAATAAGCCGATGCTGAGCCACCCGGACAAGATTTACCCCGGTCAGGTTCTACGTATTCCCGGTGGGGCTGCGGCATAAGTCGGCCCCTTTATCACGAGCATTGATACTAAAAGGCGCTTCACGGCGCCTTTTTTTGTGCTTTTGACGTTGCGCAATTGACCTTAGGGTCGTCTTGTATGCTTGGGGAAACCCTTTCACATTGCGCGCGAGGAATGAGACCGGCCCCCCTCAATCGGGCCGCAACGGGAGGAAACCAATGGGATTTGCATCCATTCAGGATACGATCGAGATCGAAAGCGAAATGCCATGGGAGGCGCGCGACGTCCCCAAGACGCTGTACCAGATGCTGACACGCACCAAGGAGCAGAACGGCGCAGGCAAAGCGGTTACGTTTCAGTTGCTCTCTGGGCCTACGGACAAAGCGGAAACGCTGACGTGGAACGAGCTGCACGCCCGCACCTGTCAGGCCGCCAACATGTTCCGCGACCTGGGCATCGGAGAAAATGACGTCATCGCCTGCATTCTGCCAAATTCCAACGAGACCATCCTGACCATTCTGGGGGGGGCGATTGCGGGCATTATCAACCCGATCAACCCTCTGCTGGAGCCCGAACAGATCGGCGCCATTCTGCGCGAGACCAAGGCCAAGGTTGTCGTGACGCTCAAGGCGTTTCCCAAGACTGACGTGGCACAGAAAACAGCCGAGGCCGTCCGCCATGCGCCGGGTGTGCACACTGTTCTAGAAGTCGACCTGAACCGGTACCTGACCCCGCCGAAAAGCTGGATCGTGCCCTTGGTGCGGCCGAAAAACCCCGGTAATCACCATGCGGATGTGCGGGATTTCAACAAGACGTTGAAGGAATACCCGCGTGCATTGTCCTTTGCCGATTCTGAGGGCGATCGCGTCGCCGCCTATTTCCATACGGGCGGCACCACTGGGATGCCCAAGGTTGCTCAGCACCGCTACTCTGGGATCATCTATAACGGGTGGCTGGGCGGTACGCTGCTGTACACGCCCGAGGACAACGTGATTTGTCCCTTGCCGATGTTCCATGTGTTTGCCTGCCATGTGATTTTGATGGCGGTGATTTTTTCGGGGGCGCATGTGGTGTTCCCAACGCCTGCGGGCTATCGTGGCGACGGCGTGTTCGACAACTTCTGGAAGCTGATCGAGCGATGGAAGATCACCTTTATCATCACCGTGCCCACAGCGATTTCGGCTCTGATGCAGCGGCCCGTGGATGCGGACGTGTCCTCGGTGAAAACGTCGTTTTCGGGGTCAGCGCCGCTGCCGTTGGAACTGTTCAAACGGTTCGAAGCGGCCTCTAACGTCACCATCGTCGAAGGCTACGGGCTGACCGAGGCCACCTGTCTGGTATCCGTCAACCCGGTGGATGGTCAGAAGAAGGTGGGTTCGGTTGGCATCCGTTTCCCCTATTCCGATGTGCGGATATTCAAAGAGGTGGACGGCCAGCCGGTTGAATGCGCCGCTGACGAGGTCGGCGAGATTTGCGTCTCGAACCCCGGTGTCAACGCGCCGAACACCTATACCGAGGCAGATAAGAACAAGAAGCTGTACCACTATGGCAAATACCTGCGGACCGGCGATTTGGGCCGCATCGACGAAGACAACTATATTTGGATCACCGGGCGCGCGAAGGATCTGATCATCCGTGGTGGACACAACATCGACCCCGCCGAGATCGAAGAGGCGTTGCTGGCGCACCATGATGTGGCGTTTGCCGGTGCGATCGGCCAGCCTGATGTGCATGCGGGTGAAATCCCCTGTGCTTATGTTGAACTGGTCGAGGGCGCGTCGGTCACAGCCGAAGAGCTGCTGAAACACAGCCAAATTCACGTGCACGAACGCGCTGCTCAGCCTAAGTTCATCGAAGTGATGGACGAACTGCCGAAAACCGCTGTGGGCAAGATCTTTAAACCGGATCTGCGCAAGCGCGCCATCACGCGCATCTATAATGCCGCGCTGCAAGAGGCCTCGCTGAACGCCGAGGTTGTCCAGGTTGTTGATGACAAAAAACGCGGTCTGGTCGCACAGGTAAGGCGCACTGGCGTGGTGCATGATGACGAGGTCGGGCACGTTCTGGGGGCCTTTACGCGCCCGTGGGAATGGAGCGACTGATCATTCGCAAACGCTATTTTGCAGGGCCGTCCTTTGGGGCGGCCTTGTTGTTTGATGCCCGAGTGTGCTCAGAGCTTGGGCAATCGAAGGGGGCGGTTCGAAAGTTTCGTCAATGGGGCTGGCGGGCCGGGAAAAACGCAGTAGCCTGCCTGAAATCCATGTTTCGGAAATGACACTATGACGCGATATCGCACTTCTTTGGGGTCAGAGACCTATGACTTTGGCAATCTGGCTACGGTGATGGCGCGGGCCACGCCCGCCCGGTCCGGGGATCAACTGGCGGGTCTGGCGGCTGGGACGGATGTGGAGCGGGTCGCTGCGCAATATGTTCTGGCCGATGTGCCGCTAAAGAGTTTTCTGACCGATGCGCTGGTTCCCTACGAATTGGACGAGGTCACACGACTGATCATTGATACCCATGACATGACAGCCTTTGCTGCCGTTTCGCATATGACGGTGGGGCAGTTCCGCGAATGGTTGTTGTCGGATGCTGTGGATGCGGCAGCTTTGGCTGCGCTGGCCCCCGGCCTGACCCCCGAGATGGTGGCCGCTGTGTCCAAACTGATGCGCAACCGCGATCTGATTGCGGTCGCCCGCAAGGTCCAGGTCATCACGGCCTTTCGCAATACGCTGGGTCTGCCGGGACGGATTGGCAGCCGCTTGCAGCCCAACCACCCGGCCGATGATTTGCAAGGCATCGCGGCCAGTACCCTGGACGGGCTGAGCTTTGCCGTGGGGGATGCGGTGATCGGGATTAACCCCGCGACAGATAATATCCCGACGGCGAAATCCCTGTTGCAGATGCTGGATGATCTGCGGATGCGGTTTGATATTCCCACGCAGACCTGCGTGCTGACGCATGTGACCAACAGTCTGGAGCTGATCGAGCAGGGCGCGCCCGTCGATCTGGTGTTCCAGTCCGTCGGTGGCACCGAAGC
>Ga0070725_10001841_pt1 | contig 11461 bp, 6 predicted proteins | sample tdDd002_FD_69781 | JGI IMG/M metagenome (GOLD analysis project Ga0070725, IMG submission 69781) | Marine sediment microbial communities from the Atlantic coast under amendment with organic carbon and nitrate - tdDd00.2 | ecosystem: Environmental > Aquatic > Marine > Coastal > Sediment | place... | reverse complement strand
GAACAGTGTGGAATACCAGTGGGGATCTGTACTCATCACCAAATCATAACCGATCAGCGACAGGATCAGCGCAAAGGCAAGTATATAAAGAATACCGATGACCGTCATTCTGCTGTTGCATCGCTGTACATCGGGAATGCTTCGATCCCACCGCTTGTATAAGTATTTTCGAATCTTTCCATGCGATATGGAGCGATCCAGTTTCAGCCACAAGGAATGGTAGAGATAGGCAAACCCCAATCCGTACAGGACAAGCAGCCCCATACAATCTCTGGTAAACAGAAACGGGACGTTCAGCCAGACCTCTTTGCCGTGAAGATCCTGATGCAGCCAGGGAAAGATGTGATTTTTACCCAAAAAGAGAATTAAAAAAAGACCGAAAGAAACAGGAAAAAAGGCGGTGAAAGACTCGGCAAGGTCGGATAAAGGTCCGCTCCACCGGGCCTTAACGGTATGCATAATTGCAGAAAAAAGCAGACCGCCCTGGGCAATGGCCGACCAGAGTAAAAAGTTGACCAGGTATGCCTGCCAGGCCCTTTCAGGGTGATTGCCCGCAAGTCCGAAAAGAAAAGTCCCGAAGCCGATCATTATCAGCGCAAGGCATATCAGCCATAAGGATTTCTTCCTTTTGTTATTTTCTGCAAGCGCGCTCATGCTGCAAAAACCTTTACCTCGCCGCCTTGGGTTTGAAAGAATGCCTCGAGCTTTTCCAGATCGCCTGCTTTACAGGACACCGTGATCCCAAAGTGCTCGCCTGAACAGCGCGGGTCATAGTGTTCGAGTCCCTTGAATTCGGGCAACCGCATCTGATGGATAAGACCCACGACATTACCGAAAATAGCAAACAAAATGGTAAACTCAAAGCCTACGATAAAAAACGGCACCAAGGAAATCACCGGTTTTCCGCTTACAATGAGATTCCATTGAGCGGCCGTAAAAGCTGCCAGAAGAAAGCCGGCAAAAAAGCCGGTAATGCCGCCGGCCAGGGTGAAATAGCCCACTTTGCTCTTTTTCAATTCTAAAGCATCGGCTATTTTATGGCTGGGAATCGGACTGTGCACGCGACACAAGGGCCAGGAGGAATCCTTGATTGCCCGAATGGTGGAAGCTGCCTGGTTTTCGTCGGTGAACAGGCCCATTACGGAATAATCAGTCGCCATGGCCGGCTCCTTGTTCGAGAGTTTCTTTCATTTCCGTCATGGAAACCGACGGAAGGTGTTTGACAAAGAGAAAAAACAGGCAAAAGAACAGGCAAAAAGTGCCGATCATAATGCCGAATTCAATGGCCGTCGGTGAATACAGCCCCCATGCATGAGGAATAAAGTCATGGCTGACGCTGCTGATGATAATGACGAAACGCTCGTACCACATGCCGATATTGATGCAGATGGATATGCCGAAAAGCCAGGCGATGGTCGTTCGAACGCGCTTGAAAAAGAACAGCAGGGGGATCGTAGTATTGCAGATCACCATGATCCAGAATCCGACGGCATAATCGCCGGTAGGACGGTAACGGAAAATTTCCATTTCCAACGGGTTTTGGCTGTACCAGGCCATGAAAAACTCCGTGCCATAGGCAAAGCCCACAATCAGCCCGGTAAAAATGATGGTCTTGGCCACGCTTTCCAGCACGTTTATGGTGATGATTTTTTCATAATGAAATATCTTGCGAAGGGGGATCATCAGCGTCAGCACCATCGCCAGCCCGGAGTGGATGGCGCCGGCCACGAAATAGGGTGCAAAGATAGTCGTATGCCAGCCGGGCACGACCCCCAGGGCAAAGTCCCATGATACCACGCTGTGCACGGAGATCACCAGGGGGGTTGCCAGGGCGGCGAAAAAAAGATACCCGCGGGTATAATGACGCCACTGTTCATGCGCACCGGTCCATCCCAGAGAGATAACCGTGAAGATCTTCTTGCGCAAGCCGGTGGCCCGATCCCGAACCGTGGCCAGGTCCGGTAGCATGCCGGTATACCAGAACAGCGAACTTACCGTGAGATAGGTGCTGATGGCGACGACATCGAACATCAGCGGCGATTGAAAATTTTGCCACAGGTTTCGCTGGTTGGGAACGGGGAGCATGTAATATACCATCCAGACGCGGCCCAGATGAATAAACGGGAAGAGTCCGGCGATGCAGACCGCAAAAACGGTCATGGTTTCGGCGGCCCTGGCAATGGGGTTTCGCCAGCCGGCCCTGAGCAGGTGCAAAATGGCGGAGATCAGGGTCCCTGAATGGGCGATTCCCACCCAGAAGACAAAATTGATCAGATACGTTCCCCAGGCCACCGGGTTGTTCTGTCCGCCCACGCCGATGCCCGTGAAAATTTGGTAGATCCAGCAGGCCGCCCCGGTCAGAACGCCCAAAAACAATATGGCGAGGGTCCACCAGTAGATCCGGGACGGCGGCTTGAGCGTGTCCAGTATGGTCCGGTCTATTTTGGCAAATGTCAGTTCGCTCATTTTTTATTGTTTTTTAAATTTCCTGGGTTACCTTCTTTAAGTAAATGACAGCCGGTTTGGTGTTCAGATACCCCATGACCTGATAGGCCCGGAGATCGTTTGCCAGAGTTCTTGCGCTGCTGTTTTTGTCCATGAGGTTGCCAAATGTCAGGGCGCCGGTGGGACAGGTCTGCACACACGCCGGAACAACGTCTCCGTCTTGTATCATCCGATTTTCATTTTTGGCAACACCATGGGCCACCTTGATCCGTTGAATGCAGAACGAGCATTTTTCCATGACCCCTTTGCTGCGAACCGTAACATTGGGGTTCAATTGCAAATGCAGCGGCTCGGGCCACTGCCAGTCAAACCAGTTGAAGCGCCGAACCTTGTAGGGGCAGTTCTGGGCGCAGAAGCGGGTGCCGATACAGCGGTTGTAAATCTGATTGTTGAGCCCTTCTTTGGAATGGTGCGGCGCATATACCGGGCATACCGATTCGCACGGCGCATTGTCACAGTGCTGGCACATCATGGGAAGAAACATGACGTTTTCCATGTGCTCCGGATCATGATAACGTTGCACCTGGAGCCAGGCCATTTCACGGCCTTCGATGATGCGCTGCACGCCCACCACGCCCAGGTTGTTCTCGGCGTAACAGGCCGCGGCGCAGGCGGAACATCCGATGCACTTATCAAGATCCACCACCATGGACCACCGGTAGTCTTCGTGATCATGGGGCGGGTAAATATCTTTTGCAGGATCATAACCTTCCGGCAGCGGAAGGGTCAGGGGAAAATCGTGCATGGTCAGCCCGTGTTTCTCGGGAGTTTTTTTATGTTTAAGTTCCGCCAGAGCAACCGAGAGGGCGATTTTACGGCCGTGCTGTATCCGGCTGCCGTCAGTGTGGGCCAGTGTCATCACGCGGCCGGTTCCGTGAATGGAAGCCGGGTGTGCGGAAAACCGGGGACCTCCGGAAATCGGTTCCGGTTCCGGAGGAAAAAGCCGGATGGGATTGAAGCCTGTTTCTTTAGCATAGCGGCCGTAAGCGCGATGCCCCTGGCCGATATCCATGACGACGACATTGGGCCGGACCCCTTCGGTTTCGTAAACGGGCGCCTCGAACTGCCCCCATTTTGATCGAATCTGAACAATGTCACCCTGCGCCAGTTTATATTCTGTCAGGGTTTCCGGATGCATGCGTACCGGAGTCTGCCAGGCCACCTGTGTCAAAGGGTCCGGAATTTCACACAACCAGGGCAGGTTTGCGCCTCTGCCGTCAAAGAACCGCAAGGAAGGTGTTCCGATGAAAACCAGTTTCAAGGAAACAGGCTCAGAGATTGAATGCAAGGCATCCGGGACCGCAGGCGGTGTCGCCTGTATAGGCCGGCCGGACGCGGGCCGGCTGGAGATAAGGCCCTGCCGCAAAGCTTGAACCCACCCCGCTTCGTTTCTGATGTATTCCTTGCCAACAAGATGCTCATAAAGGTAGGCTTTGAAAGTGCCGGCAAAAGGGCTGTTTTCGAAAGCCGACTCCAGGAAAACATCGCCGATCTCGGGCGCTGCGGTCAACCGGCCCATTGCCGGCTGTAATGTGGATTCAACACCGGATTTGCCTTCATATTCTCCCCAGGTTTCAAGGGGCAGCCGTACCGGAAAGACAAGGTCGGCCTGCTCTGTGGTTTCATCCATGAAATTGCTGAAACTGACCACAAATAAAGAATCAGCCTTCAGGGCTTCCGTTACACCGCTTTCAGGCGGGAGCGTAAACGCAGGATTGGTATTGTTAAGCAGCAGCAGAGTTGCCGGTTTCGAGCTCAGCTCCTTGAAAAAGTCGATGACTTCGGATCTTGCAGCGGCAATCTCCACTCGATGGCGCCTGTCAAAGTCGATGTGTTTCAGTTCCGGATCAAGAATGAGGTTCAAAAAATTTACACCGATATTGGTCTGAAGCGCGTTGCCGCCCGGCGAACCGGTTCCGGTGCCAAGGATGAGTGGTTTTAGAGAGCGCATCAGTTGGGTCGCAAGGATTTGAAACTGCCGGGGGCTCAGGCCAGAAAGTTCAACCACTCGGTTTGCGGTGTAAGGCTTGGCGGTGCGCGTCAATGCCGAACGGAGTGGTTCAGGTAGGCTTTGACCCCTCCCGGTTTCCAGGGCATTTCTGATCAGCCCGAGGACAACGGCGGCTTCAGACCCCGGATTGCAGGGGAACCAGAGATCGGCGTTGGCGGCGGTTAGCGTTTGATAGGGACTGATATGAAAAAACGGATGCTTGTTTCCGTTCTTTATAGCATGCATGGCTTTAAATTTTCGGGCATACTCCACCGGAGACAGCCATGTTTCCAGGAAATCCGCCCCGAATGAAATCAAAAGATCGGCGTTTTCCATGTTGTAGGACGCCAGTCCTTTGACCCCGAAAACCTTTTCATTGGCGGTCTTAAGGGGTTCGTAGGCATAGGGCTCAAACACGACAGGAGCGGGCGAGTGCCACTGTTTCATGGCTTCTGTAAACAGGTTCAGCAGGCTTTCACCGACAATTTCGGTCAGCATCCGAATGCGATCCAAACCCTTTTGTGCGGTATCGGCGGCCTTTTGCTTTAATATCTTTTGAGCCTGGGGAAAGGAGAGGGGACGCCAGCGGTTGTTGTCTTTTAGCAGGGGCGTTTTGATTCTATCAGGGTTATAGATTCTCTGGAGCGCGGCCTGACCCCGCATGCAGAGTCGGCCCTGGTTGATGGGGTGAAGCGGGTTCCCTTCGATCTTAATGATGCGGCCTTCTCTGTTTTTGGCGATAATACCACAACCCGCCGGGCACTCCCGGCAGGTCGAGGCATACCAGCCGGGCGCCCCGGTCACCATGTCATCGGGTGCCTGAACCAGGGTAAAGAGCGTTTTTTCGGCTTCAGACGTGCAGCCTGCGGCAAAGGAGAGACTGCCCATACCGGTAATCTTAAGAAAGGTTCGTCGGTCCATTTATATCCGTTTTTTCTGAGAATTAAACAAAATAGCGGTGGAAAAAGTGACCTAACGTGCCTATTTGTCGCGTATCAAAGGAGAAATTTAAAATTATATTATTATTAAAAACGACTGCGCTGAAAACATTAAAAACGACTGCGCTGAAAACGCAATCCTTAACTTTCGCTCACTTTAGTTTGTTTAGGTACTTTGAACTTTTAAATTGAATGAGTAAACCAATTAACATATCTGAAAATAGACTTCTTGGTACGAATAAATTTAAAAAACCATATCGGGTTTTACTATCTGTTGTCAAGCAGAGATCCTGTTTCAGGGGGCTGCAGGGATCTTCAATTAAACGGTTGGCAAGTGTCGCGTCCACTTAGAATACAATGTCCTGTTGTGAACATTATGGTGTATCATTTAATGAATTATTAATTTCTCTGAGTAGGGACCGGCAACAGCATCCGGCTAACCGATCAGCGGGATATGAAACCAAGGTAATAGTATGAACCATACAAACATATCTGGCTGCTTGTTCTCGCCAACGAAGCGGATTACGTGAAGGTCGGCGTACCGACGCTGTTAACACGCTTGGTAAAGGCCCAACTTGAACGGATACTATTGGTTTGGGTGGTCAGTCTTGCTACGCTAACACTCTGTCTACCCCTGGCCCACCTGATCCGGACCGATGGCGCCTTCATCGCTCTGGCCGTCAATGCTGCCGGATTAATCTTTGTTTTTTGTAAATTGATTTATTCGAGCGGCAAACGTGCCTCTTATCGGACACTTTTTATCCATCTCAATCTTGCGGTATTTATAAGTATGACCATCGTCGTTATCGATCGCGCCCTTTCTTTTCATCAGTGACGGGTTAGATACGGATTTGCGTTTTACAAAAAAATAGGGCTCGAAACAGTTTCGAGCCCTATTAGGTTTGTTTAATGAATTGCAATTTTTAATACTTCCATCATTTTGTCAACAAAATGGAAATCGATTTCATTTTGAACGTTTATCGGTATATCTTCGAGATCTTTCTCGTTCCACTTTGGCATTACGATGGTTTTAATACCAGCGCGATGGGCAGCGAGAACCTTTTCCTTTATACCACCAACCGGCAGCACCTGACCTCTCAGGGTTATTTCACCGGTCATGGCAAGGTCGTTCCGGATGGTTTTTTGGGATAGCAGCGACACCAGGGCGGTTAGCATTGTTACACCAGCAGAAGGGCCATCCTTGGGTATGGCTCCAGCCGGTACGTGCAGGTGAATATCGCTATTTTCAAAAAAATCTTCATCAATTCTCAGAGATGCCGCATTTGTCCGAATAAAGCTTAATGCTGCGGTTGCGGATTCCTTCATAACATCTCCAAGCTGGCCGGTTAAGGTAAGGCCTTTTTTCCCCTTCATGGCTGTGGCTTCAATAAAAAGGAGCTCTCCGCCTGCAGGTGTCCAAGCAAGCCCCATGGCCACACCAGGTATTGAAATTCTTGATTTTACGTCTGAAATCATTCGAATCGGCCCAAGATACTCAGAAATATCATCAATCCTGATTTTGGCAGGTTTTACATCTCCTGCCGCTATCCTGGTTGCCACCCCCCGGCAAACCGTTGCAATTTCGCGCTCCAGGTTTCTTAAGCCCGCTTCCCGAGTATAGCCTGAAATGACCCGCTTTAATGCTCCTTTTGTGAATGATATCTGGTTAGCCTTTAGACCATGGGCTTCACGTTGTCGTGGGATGAGATATCTTGTTGCAATTTTAATTTTTTCGTCAAGAGTATAACCCAGAAGCTCTAGTACCTCCATCCTGTCCCTTAGGGCAGGCGGTATAGTATCAAGAATATTCGCGGTCGTTATGAACATGACTTTGGACAGGTCGAACGGCACATCAAGATAGTGATCTGAAAAAGAAAAGTTCTGTTCAGGATCAAGAACCTCCAGTAGGGCCGATGATGGATCACCGCGAAAATCACTTCCCACCTTGTCTATTTCGTCCAGCATAAATACTGGGTTGTTTGATCCTGAACGCCGGATTCCCTGGACAATACGACCGGGAAGGGCCCCGACATAGGTGCGTCGATGTCCTCTGATTTCAGCTTCATCCCTTACGCCCCCCAAGGAGATACGGAAAAATTTTCTTCCCAAAGCCCGGGCTATTGAGTTGCCCAGAGATGTTTTTCCGGTACCGGGAGGACCCACAAAGCACAGGATAGGACCCTTTGACTCGGGCTTGAGCTTGCGCACTGCGAGATATTCGATTACCCGTTTTTTGGGTTTCTTAAGCCCGTAATGATCGTCATCCAAGACCTTTTTCGCCATGTTTATATCAAGGTTGTCTTCGGTACTTTCATGCCAGGGGAGGGTTGTCAGCCAGTCCAGATAAGTAGATGCCACGGTATATTCCGCAGAGGATGGGTTCATGCGGGCAAGGCGGTCAAGTTCACGTTCAGCCTCTTTGCGGGCTTCCTCGGGAAGATTTTTCTCTTCTATTTTTGCTTTGTAGTCTTCAATTTCAACTGTAGTTTCATCCTTTTCACCCAGTTCTTCCTTGATCTTTTTGAGTTGCTCACGCAGATAATATTCTCTTTGCCTTTTATCCATGTCCCCCTTGACCTGAGACTGTATCTTGTTTCCTAATTCGAGAATTTCCAGCTGATAGTTAACAAGCCTGGTAACTTCCTTTAATCGTTTTTTGACATTAAAAATTTCCAGAATCGACTGCTTTTCCTCAAGAGAGGAATTAATGGTAGAGGTAACCATATCGGCCAATATGCCAGGTTCCCGTATCGATTTTGCCATTGCAACTATTTCCTGGGGTAGACCCGGAGAAAGCTCAGCAAACCTGGTAAACTGACTGACCATGTTGGACATCAGGGCCTCGGTTTCCTTATCTTTCTTTTCTGCATCCTTAATATACTCAACACTGGCCTGGAGGTAGGGTTTACCTCCAATATATTCTTTTGCCCTGAATCTCTCCAGACCTTGAGCCAGCAATTGCAATCTGTTGTCTTCCGTTTTTGCCATTTTAAGGATCAAAGCACTTGTACCAATTGCATTCAGATCATCTTTCGTATAAGTGCTTTCCTGAATAGGTTGTTTCGCGACAATAAGTCCTATGAGACGATTATGAGACATGGCTTCGTCCACCAGTTGAATCGATTTTTCCTGCATGACAACAAGGGGCAAAACCATTTTAGGGAAAAGAGCTGCATCAAACAAAGGGAGGATGGGAAGAGTTCCCGGCAATTTATCTGTGCTGATTTCAATGGGTGACTGAGGCTGTGTCACGGTTACCTCCAATCCGTATTTTTTTGAAGGATAATAGGATATACAACATATCGGCTATCCTTCTGTAATGGGTATCTTGCGTATTTTATCGAGTGAAAGTTTGGCCAGTCGGACCTGGAGAAAACCGTTTGAATATGAAGCTGAAACTACTTCAGGATCAATGGGTGCCGGGAGAAATAGGATACGCTCAAACCTCCCATACTGGATTTCAGCTAATCTGTATGTTGCGTTTTCAACGCGGGGAAATTCAGCACGGTTTCCATAAATCTTTACAGCCTTGCTACTGATTTCTAATTCAAGGTCCTCTTTATTGACCCCGGCGATTTCAGCAAGAATGATGATCTCGTCAGGGGTTTCATAAATATCCATTTGAGGCTTCCACTTCCGTTCCGCAAGTGTGAACGTGGGGCTTATCGATCTAAACATTTCATCAATGGTTTTTTCGAACTTGGAATCGAGCTGATCAAAATCGCTAATGAATCGAATTTTGATATAGTCCATTTTGGGCTCCTGTGTGTTATAGCTGATATCTTTTTTGATTTCGCCATCTTAAATAGTGCCTGAACGAAAACTGTCTTTTCCGCCAATATCTGCGTCAGACTCAAATTTTAATCCTCGAAATACTTAATGTACTCCTGCCTGCCCCGTAGGTCCGGCAGATCGTACTGGGGTGGTTAAAATTTTCGTTTTCCTTGATCTTAAAGAAAAATCCTAGTTTTCGTTTGGGCACTAAATATTTAATTAATTCTCTCAATAGCCAAATCCATATTTAACTTCTTATAATCAGACAAAAATGATAATATTGTCAAGAAAAAGATAACTCCACTTATTGATGCCTATTCAATTTTCTTGTTATACAAAAAGAGGCTGTTTGTTACCACGGAAATACTACTTAAGGCCATTGCAAGGGCAGCAAGTATCGGATGAAGCTGTCTCATAAAGCCTGGGAAAATATCAAAAGGGTATAAAATTCCTGCTGCAACGGGAATGAGCAAAATGTTGTAACAAAACGCCCAGAAAAGATTTTGCCTAATAGTCTTCATGGTTGCACTGCTAAGGGTGATAGCCCTGGATACGCCGGTTAAACTGCCACTGGAAAGGATTATATCTGCTGTTTCAATTGCCACATCCGTTCCGGTTCCGATAGCCATACCAACATCCGCCTGAGCTAGTGCCGGTGCATCATTTATTCCATCCCCTACCATTCCAATCTTTTCTCCCATTTCCTGGAGTTTTTTAATTTTGGATGATTTTTCTTCGGGACGCACTTCTGCAAAAATGTCATCAATATTTACTTGAGAAGCAATAGCTTGAGCTGTCTGAAGATTATCTCCTGTAAGCATGACTACTTTAAGATTCTGGTTGCGAAGCTGTTCGATGGCCTCTTTAGATTCCGGCTTCAATGTATCAGATACCGAAATCAGGCCTGACAGCTCATTATCCAATGCCAGGACCATGACTGTTTTCCCTTCGGACTGTAAGTGACTTATCTTATCTTTGGCGTTATCTATTTCGATTCCAAGTTCATGAAACCATTTGGGCTTTCCCAGTCTTACAAAATGGCTGTTTACATATGCTTCAACCCCAAAGCCGCTCGAAGCTTTAAAATTTTCAGGCTCCCAAAGGCCAATATCTCTTATCTTTGCCTCATTAACAATCGCTTTTCCAATCGGATGTTCCGATCCTCTTTCAACCGATGCCGCGAGCTTTAAGAGCTGATCTTCGGTCTTAATGGCCGGATCAAAAGGTATGATGTCGACCACGGCGGGTTTTCCTATTGTGATAGTTCCGGTTTTGTCCAGCACAATTGTATCGAGCTTTGTAGCATTCTCAAGGGCTTCACTTTTCTTGAACAGGATACCTTTTTCAGCACCTTTCCCTGTGCCGGCCATTATTGCCGTGGGGGTTGCAAGCCCTAAAGCACACGGGCATGCAATTACAAGCACGGCTACAAGCCTTATCATGGAAGGTACAAATTCGCCGGTGATTCCCCACCAGATTGCAAAGGTAATGATGGCTATAGCAATGACAGATGGAACAAATATTGTCGCCACGCGATCTGCAAGCGCCTGTATGGGAGCCTTGCTTCCCTGGGCTTCCTGGACAAGCTTAATAATCTGGGCAAGGGCTGTCTCCTTGCCAACTCGTGTTGCTTTGAACTTTAAAAGACCTTCTCCGTTTATTGTTCCGCCAACAACTGTGTCGTTCGTATACTTGTCAACAGGTAGGGATTCACCACTGAGCATGGATTCATCTACTGCTGATTCTCCTTCGAGTACGATGCCGTCGACTGGAATCCGTTCGCCAGGGCGGACAACAACGATATCACCCTTTTTGACCCGGGTTAGAGGGATTTCGTTTTCGATGCCGTTTTCCAGGATAGTTGCGGTTTTTGGCTGAAGGCCGATAAGTTTGCGGATTGCTCCGCCGGTTTTGCCTTTAGTTCGGGCTTCAAGCAGTTTGCCCAGTTTGATAAGGGTAATAATTACAGCAGATGTTTCAAAATATACATGTTCGCCCAGGAATGGAAAAAGTAAGACGGCTAAAGAATAAAAATAAGCTACGGATGATCCCATGGCAACAAGAACATCCATATTTGCGCTCTTGTTTTTAAGGCTTTTAAATCCTCCTACATAATAATCCCATCCCGTGTAAAACTGGACAGGCGTGGCCAGTGCTAAGAAAAGCCAATTGACCCAGGATTCATGGCTCCACAAGCCTGTGATGTTAAAATCCCGCCCCATACTAAGAAGAAAAAGAGGGAGGGCAAACAACA
>Ga0070725_10001836_pt1 | contig 11480 bp, 9 predicted proteins | sample tdDd002_FD_69781 | JGI IMG/M metagenome (GOLD analysis project Ga0070725, IMG submission 69781) | Marine sediment microbial communities from the Atlantic coast under amendment with organic carbon and nitrate - tdDd00.2 | ecosystem: Environmental > Aquatic > Marine > Coastal > Sediment | place... | reverse complement strand
TGCACTTTTAACTGAAGAGGGTGAAGTATTCACAGGATGTAATGTAGAATGTGCTTCTTTTGGTGGTACCAACTGTGCTGAAAGAACAGCAGTATTTAAGGCCATTTCTGAAGGTTATCACAAGTATACAGCGATTGCAGTTGTAAGTGTAAGTGAAAAGTTCACATATCCTTGTGGTATTTGTAGACAAGTGTTAAATGAATTTGCACCAGAAATAGATATTATACTAGACGATCATGGCACCATGAAAGTCATCAATTTAAAAGAGATGTTACCTTATTCATTCGGACCGAGTGATCTAGGGTAGAGAGGAGTTAATTTGAGTTTTAAATCAGGTTTTGTAACGATAGTAGGACGTCCCAATGTAGGAAAATCTACATTATTAAATCACATTCTTGGCGAGAAAATCGCGATTATGTCTGACAAACCACAAACAACACGTCATAAAATTATGGCAATCCACCAAAGAGACGATGCACAAATCATCTTTATGGATACGCCAGGTATGCATAAACCTAAACATAAATTAGGTGAGTATATGATGAAGGCAGCGACTGAAACTTTAAAAGAAGTTGATGTTGTATTGTTTATGGTAGATGATTCATTAAAGATTGGTCCTGGTGACCAATGGATTATTGATACACTTCAAGCTGCCAATGTAAAAGTATATCTAATTATCAATAAGATGGATCTACTTGGCATAGAAGAATATGCACAAATTGTAGAAAACTATAAGCAGTACGATTTTATAGAAGAAATTATTGGTTTATCAGCTATAAATAACAAAAATGTAGATGTCTTACTAAGCAAAATTATAGACTTTTTACCAGAAGGACCTATGTATTATCCAGACGATATGATCACTGACCAACCAGAAAAGTTGATTGTAGGTGAAATCATACGTGAAAAAATATTACACTACATCCGAGATGAAATTCCTCATGGTGTTGCTGTTGAAATTGAGAAAATGAGACTTCGTGAGAATGGTACAATTTACGATGTTGAAGCAACGATAATCTGTGAAAAGAATTCACATAAGGGTATCCTTATTGGTAAAGGTGGTAGAAAACTCAAAGGCATTGGAAAGAGTGCTAGAGAAGATATTGAACGTTTCTTAGATTCAAAAGTGTTTTTACAATTATGGGTTAAAGTAAGACCAGGTTGGAGAGACAATGACACACAACTTAAGAATCTTGGTTATCGTCATAGAAAATAACTAGCAATTTTATTGCTAGTTTTTGATGTAAGAAAGGAGTGAAAATTATGCAAGGTTTATTTGAAGAAGAAATCAAAGTTCTATTAGAACGTGTATCACATTATATCGATCAAGGCGATATTCCCGCCCTTCAAAGTATCGTTGACCATATTCACTCCGCCGATTTAATTGAGATAATCGAGGATTTAGACGAACATCAACGTCATATTATGTTCAAGGCTTTAGACACAGAGGAAGCCGCAGAAGTATTAGAAGACATTGATTCTGATTTATTCTCAGAAATATTAAAGGTTTTAACTGTTAAAGACAAAAGAGATATCTTAGATGAGATGAGTCATGATGATATCGCTGACCACTTAAGTGAGTTAGATGATGCAAGAAGAGATGAAATCATGACTTTCTTAGATGATGATGATGCCGATGATGTCAGAGAACTGATGATTTATGACGAAGATACTGCCGGTGGTCTGATGACTACTGAGTTCATCTCATTAGAAGAAGATTTTACAGTAACTGAAGCCATTGAACATTTACAAAAAAATGCACCTGATGCAGAAACTATTTACTATCTATTCGTTATTAATGATCACGAAAAGTTATCAGGTGTTATTTCTCTTAGAGACTTAATCATTGGTCAACCCGATGAAAAAGTAAAAGACTTAATGAACACAAGAGTCATCAGTGTTAATGTATCTGATGATCAGGAAGAAGTCGCTAAGGTTGTATCTAAGTATGACTTCTTAGCTGTACCTGTAATAGATGATTTAGATCATATGAAAGGTATCATCACAGTCGATGATATCATTGATATCTTAGAAGAAGAAGCAACAGAAGATATCTATAAGTTTGCCGGTTCATCGGATTTAGAAATTGATGCATACGAAGAAAACTTATTTGTTCGGATTACAACTTCAATTAGATCTAGATTACCTTGGTTGCTTGTCACATTATTTGGATCCATGTTATCTGCAACAATTATAGATGGGTATCAAGAGGCTTTAAATGGAAATGCTGTAATAGCTATCTTTATACCTATGCTCGCAGGTATGGGGGGGAATGTAGGTACACAGTCATCTACTATTACAGTAAGAAACATTGCTATAGGTAATATTTCTGGATCAGAAGTATGGAAGACTATCTTTCAAGAAATGACCGTAGGTTTCTCTGTTGGTTTATTATGTTCAACAATAGCTTTTGTTGCATCATTATTTGTATATGGTATAACAGCAGAACTTGCACTTGTCGTAGGTTTAGCGATGTGGGCAAATATGTTTGTTGCTTCAACTATTGGTACTTTAGTACCTATTATATTTAAGAAAATAGGCGTTGATCCGGCTGTTGCATCAGCACCATTTATTACGATGACAGTCGACTTAACAGGATTAAGTATCTACTTTACCTTAGTAGTTACCTTGATGAGCCTTTTATAGGTGGCTTATGTATATAGTCACTGAAGGTATAGTACTGAAACGAGTAAAAGTTTCAGACTACGATAAGATATTAACTGTGTTCACAAAGAAAGCTGGGAAAATGAGTGGTGTTGTAAAAGGATCACAAAACCCAAAGTCAAAACTAGCAGCAGGTGCGCATCCATTTGTCTATGGTGAGTTTTCAATTAGCCAAAGTGGCAGGTTATCCAATATAACATCCATTGATGTAAAAAATGCATTTTATCATTTAAGAGAAGATTTAGATAAACTAACTATAGCATCTTATTTTTTAGAGTTAACGACCATTGTGACAGTAGAAAATGTTATTAATAATAGGTTGTTTGATTTGCTTCATGTCTATTTAGATGCTATTGAAAAATCCACAACTCTAGAAGATGAGTATTTAATAAAGGTTGCTTTTGAACTGAATCTTTTAGATGTTATTGGTATGAAACCTGAAATTGAACATTGTATCAATTGTGGTAATTTAGTCGAGAACCCAAAATTTTCTGTAGAAGATGGTGGTGTTGTTTGTAAAAATTGCTATCACCTATATGAAGAGAATTACAAAATAGGGCATGTAATACCTAAGTTGATGTTCTATATTTTAAATCATCCAATAGAGGAAATCCTTAGTACAGACATAGATCATGTCCTGATAAAGAAGATTGATTTTATTTTAAATGAGTTCCTTTTGTACCATTTAGAACGTAAAGGATTTAAAACATTAAAACATTTTAATGAAATTTGAAGCATTCTATAATGTAATATTATTTTATTTGGGGTAGAATGAAGATGATAGAGAAAGGATGATAAATATGGCAATTACATTAGAACAAGTAGATCAAGTGAGAGAAAGAACACAAGTAAGTTACCAAAAGGCTAAAGAAGCTTTAGAAAAGACTGATGGAGATGTATTAGAAGCCATTGTTTTACTAGAAGGTGAAAAGCCAAATGATAAATTTACACAATCCGCTTCAGATTTTGGTAATGAAGTAATTAAAACACTGAAAGATTTATTAAATTCTGGTAATGTGACTAGAATTGTAGTAGAAAAAGATGAAAAGACGGTAATGAATATTCCTGTTACTGTAGGTGCTATTGGTGCAGTATTCTTAACATCTGCAACGGTAGTAGGTTTAGTTGCAGCTTTAGCAACAGGTTGCATCATTAAAATTCATAAGGAAGATGGCGAAATCATTAACGTTAATGATAAGGCATCTGAAGTAATGAAAGAAACAAAAGAAAAAGTTGTAAAAGTATATGAAACAACTAAATCTCACGTGCAAGATCCGCATGTAAATCACGCTGAAACTGAGGAAGAAGAAACTTCTGAGGAAACTGAAAGTAAAGAAATTAAAATCGAAGTGACTGAAGAAGATGATGAAATTAAAGTAGAAGTGGTTGAAGACTAATCAAATGTGTGCTAAAATGCATATATATTAATAATGCGATGAGAAAGAAGAGTAGTAATTTCTAGAATGTAGAGAGCTTGTGTTTGGTGAAAACAAGTATCGAAAAATTATGAAGGGCGCTTTTGAGCATATTCAACTGAGAGGGTGCTTAGCATCAATTAGGGTGGAACCGCGGAAGATATCTTTCGTCCCTACTTTTTATAGTAGAGACGGAAGATTTTTATATTTTTTGTCTCATAAAAAAGGAGGAAAAATATGAGTGTAACAATGGAAAAAATCGTATCTTTGGCAAAATCAAGAGGTTTTGTATTTTCAGGATCTGAGATTTATGGTGGTCTTGCAAATGCATGGGATTATGGTCCGCTTGGTGTTGAGTTAAAGAACAATGTAAAACAAATGTGGTGGAAAAAGTTCATCCAAGAATCGCCATACAATGTTGGTATGGATGCAGCTATTTTAATGAATACTCAAACATGGGTAGCATCTGGTCATGTAGGTGGATTCAATGATCCGTTAATGGATTGTAAAGCTTGTAAAACAAGATATAGAGCCGATCAATTAATTGAAGAATACATGGTAAGAAAAGACTGTGTACAAGTGGTTGAGGGTTGGTCTAATGAGCAAATGGAAAACTACATTGAAGAAAAAGAAATAAACTGTCCAAACTGTGGTAAAAGAGATTACACAGGTATCAGACAATTCAACTTAATGTTCAAAACACATCAAGGTGTAACTGATGACAGTTCAACAGAAATATATTTAAGACCTGAAACAGCGCAAGGTATCTTTGTAAACTTCAAATCAGTTCAAAGAGCTTCAAGAAAGAAAGTACCATTTGGTATTGGTCAAATTGGTAAATCATTTAGAAATGAAATTACACCAGGTAACTTTACTTTCAGAACAAGAGAATTCGAACAAATGGAGTTAGAATTCTTCTGTAAACCAGGTGAAGATTTAAAGTGGTATGAGTACTGGAAAAACTTCTGTATGCAATGGTTATTAGATCTTGGTATGAATAAAGATGCCTTAAGATTCAGAGACCATGGAGAAGATGAATTATCTCACTACTCTAATGCAACAAGTGATATTGAATTTTTGTTCCCATTTGGTTGGGGTGAAGTTTGGGGTATTGCTGATAGAACAGACTTTGACCTAAAGCGTCATTCAGAGCACTCAGGTACAGCGCTTAACTATCAAGATCCAGTAACGAATGAAAAATATATCCCATATTGTATTGAGCCATCAGTAGGTGCTGATAGAATTGCATTGGCATTCTTAATCAATGCATATGAAGAAGAAGTATTAGAAGATGAGTCTACTCGTTCTGTACTTAAGTTCCATCCAGCGCTAGCACCATTTAAAGCTGCTGTATTCCCGCTTTCTAAAAAGTTAAGTGAAGAGGCATTAGAAGTATATGCATTATTAGCTAAGCACTTTAATATAGAGTATGATGAGGCAGGTTCTATTGGTAAGAGATACAGAAGACATGATGAAATAGGTACACCTTTCTGTATCACTTATGACTTTGATTCTGCAGAAGATAAGTCAGTAACAATTAGAGATAGAGATACTATGGAGCAAACTAGAGTTAAAATTGATGACTTGGTGAAGTTCATTGGTGATAAAATAGCATTTTAATTTGAAAGCTCTGTGATACTTCACAGGGCTTTTTAATCATAATTAGGGTAGCTTTTAAGATATGTGAGACACCATATGACGAAATATTATGATATAATATGATATATTGTAATATTTAAGATGTTTTTAAGGAAAAAACACTATACAAAATATAATTGATGTGACATAATAGTCTAAACAAATAAATATGATGCACTATATAATTAAATCACACTTAATTCTTGTTAAATGTGACTTAATATTTCTAATAGTGTATCACATATACTTATTCGTTGGACACACATCAGCCTTAAAGGAGGGAGTATGGAGTTTAATGAAAGGCAAAGGCGAATCATTGATATCGTAAAACATCAAGAACCGATAACCAGTGAAAATATCGCCTCACTTTTAAATGTGGCTCGTTCAACGTTAAGAACCGATCTGTCGATTTTAACTAAAATGCATATTTTAGAAGCAAGACCCAAAGTAGGTTATTGTTTCGTTGGCGATACATACAGTAGTGAGTTACTGGATACTGTAAAAGATGTATGTGTATCAGATATCATGTCTAGGTCAGTTGCAGTAGATGAAAAGATTTCAATATATGATGCAATTGTAACTATGTTCCTAGAAGATGTAGGGACAATCTTTGTTCTATCTGATAATTATCTGGCAGGATTAATATCTAGAAAAGATTTTATAAAATCTGCTATAGGTGGTGCTGATATGAAATCCATTCCAGTGGGTATTATCATGACAAGAATGCCAAATCTAATTGTATCAGATGTCAATGAATCTATAGTTGATGCAGCTAAAAAGTTAATGGACCATGAAATTGATTGTATGCCTGTCGTGGAAAACCTAGAAGATAAATATAAGGTAATTGGTCGAATTTCAAAAACAAATGTGACAGAGTATTTTGTAGATATGTTTACAAAATTGTAGGAGGAAAAAATGAGTAAGTATATGATTTATATTGTTTCAGACTCTATTGGTGAAACTGCAGAATATGTTGCAAGAGCAACTGCAGCTCAGTTTGATAAAGAGTATGAGATTGTCAAGTTCCCTTTTGTAAGAGAAAAAAGTCAAATTGAAGAAGTTGTAGAGGAAGCTAAAGCACATCATTCTATTGTATTATATACAACAGTAATTGAAGAATTCAAAGAATTATTAAAGACAAGATGTGAAGCGCTAGATATCCCATGTATAGACGTAATGTCTACAGCCATGCATGCTTTCCAAAACTTTTTATCTCTTGAACCAAAACATGAACCTGGCATCATTAGAAGATTAGATGAGAAATATTTCAAAAAGGTTGAAGCGATAGAGTTTGCTGTTAAGTATGATGATGGTAAAGACCCTAGAGGTATTAAGAAGGCAGATGTTATTTTGTTAGGTGTATCGAGAACATCGAAAACACCACTGAGTATGTATCTTGCCAATAAGAATCTTAAAGTGGCGAATGTACCTCTTGTACCAGAAGTGCCAGTACCAAAGGAAGTGTATCAAATTCCTAAGGAACGCATCATTGGTTTAACAACAAATCCTATCAAGCTTAATGAAATTAGACAAGAACGTCTAAAGGCACTTGGCTTAAGTGATACTGCAACGTATGCTAACTTAGATAGGATCTTAGAAGAATTAGATTATGCTGATAAAATCATGAAGGAAATAGATTGTCCTATCATTGATGTTGCAACGAAAGCAGTTGAAGAAACAGCCAATATAATTATTGAGATTATGCGTGACAACCAAAGTGAATAGTTTTGGTTGACACCCATTCTGGAGGTTAAGATGGTTAAGTTTGTTTATGCTTTTGAAGAAGGTAACAAAGAGATGAAATCAGAATTAGGTGGTAAGGGAGCTAATCTGTCGGAAATGAAGAAGATTGGTTTACCAGTACCAGATGGGTTTACGATTTCAACCAAAGCTTGTATGGATTATTTTAAAAATGAAAAGAGTATATCGGATCAAATGAGAGCACAGATTGAATCTTACTTGTCCGATTTAGAAGAGAAAACAGGAAAATCACTTGGTGGTGACAATCCTCTGTTGGTATCAGTACGTTCAGGTTCAGTTATTTCTATGCCTGGTATGATGGATACGATTTTAAACTTAGGTTTAAATGATAAGACAGTAGAGATTATGGCATCAAGTAGTGATCCTGTTTTTGCATATGATGCTTATAGACGTTTAATCCAAATGTTTTCAGATGTCGTATTAGGTATAGAGAAATATAAGTTTGATAAAATCTATCAAAAATACAAAGAGAAGCATGTAGACAATTTGAAGAAAATTGTAGAGGCATTTAAAGAAGTTGTGATTAAAGAAAGTAAAAGACCTTTCCCTCAAGATGCAAAAGAGCAAATGTATATGGCCATCCATGCTGTATTTGATTCGTGGTATAACCATAGAGCCATTGTTTATAGAAAGATTCATCAGATCTCTGATGAGTTAGGCACAGCTGTTAATATCCAAGAAATGGTCTTTGGCAACACAGGAGAAACGTCAGGTACAGGTGTTGCTTTTACAAGAAACCCATCGACTGGTGAGAAAGGTGTTTATGGTGAATATCTACTCGATGCACAAGGTGAGGATGTTGTTGCTGGTATTAGAACACCAAAGCCAATTAGTCATTTACAAGCTTCGCTTCCTCAGGTTTATGATGATTTTATGAAGGTGACTAAAACACTTGAAAATCACTACATGGACATGCAGGATATTGAGTTTACAATTGAAAAAGGCAAACTTTATCTTTTACAAACTAGAACAGGTAAAAGAACTGCCAGTGCTGCATTAAAAATTGCAGTGGATATGGTTGAAGAAAAAGTCATCAGTAAAGAAGAAGCTATAATGAGAATTGAACCTAATCAAATTCATCAGTTATTGCATCCTACATTTGCTGAAGATTCTAAAGCGGGTGCAGTTGTATTAGCAAAAGGGTTACCAGCTTCTCCAGGTGCTGCTAGTGGAAAGATTTACTTTGATTCTAATCAAGTAAAAGAAGCTGTTTTAAATGGTGAAAAAGCTATTTTAGTGAGAACAGAAACATCACCTGAGGACATTGAAGGCATGGTTCATGCAGAAGGCATATTAACTTCTAGAGGCGGCATGACATCACATGCAGCTGTTGTGGCTAGAGGTATGGGAAAATGTTGTATAGCGGGTTGTCATGATGTTACTGTTTCAGCTGTAAACAAAGAAGTGCTTGTTGGTTCTAAGGTGTTTAAAGAAGGAGACTATATTTCCTTAGATGGTACTACAGGGAATGTTTATGAAGGTATCATAGAAACCGCTGATGCCCTACTATCAGATGACTTTAACAAGGTGATGGATTGGGCGGATGAACTAAGAAGACTTAAGATTAGAACCAATGCGGATACTGTTCATGATGCTGAAGTTGCCTTAAGATTTGGTGCAGAAGGTATAGGCTTATGTCGTACTGAGCATATGTTCTTTGAACCAAGTCGTATATTAGACATGAGACGTTTGATTTTAGCTGAATACAAGGAAGACAGACAAGATGCACTAGATAGATTACTGCCTTATCAACAAGAAGATTTTTACAGTCTCTTTAAACTTTTAAAGGATAAGCCAATAACGATTAGATTATTAGATCCGCCACTACATGAGTTTTTACCTCAGACAAAAGAGGAAATCAACCATTTATCTGAGGTTCTTAATGTACCTGCAGGTGTAATAGAAGATCAAATCAAAAACTCAGAAGAAGTGAATCCCATGTTAGGTCATAGAGGGTGTCGATTAGGTATGACTTCACCTGAGATTTATGAGATGCAAACTAAGGCCATTTTTAATGCCGTATGTGATTTGAAAGATGAAGGTATTCATGTGAAGCCTGAGATAATGATTCCATTGGTTGGATTTGAACATGAACTTAAAATGATGCGTTCATTGGTCAAGAAAACTGCTCACAGGGTTTTAGAAGAACACAATCATACATGTGACTTTACTATTGGTACCATGATTGAAGTGCCGAGAGCAGCCTTGACTGCAGATGAAATTGCGAAAGAAGCAGACTTCTTTTCATTTGGCACAAATGATTTGACACAAATGACTTTAGGTTTTTCAAGAGATGATTCTTCTAAGTTTATCCACGATTATCAGAACCATAAAGTATTCGATGTAGATCCTTTTGAGAGTATAGATCAAAATGGTGTTGGGAAACTCATGAAGATTGCTAAACAAATGGGAAAGTCTACAAAACAAGACTTAAAACTTGGTATTTGTGGAGAACATGGTGGAGAACCTAAATCTATAGAGTTCTGTCATAAGTTAGGCTTAGACTATGTGTCTTGTTCACCCTTTAGAATACCTGTGGCTAGACTGGCTGCTGCTAGAGCATCAATTAAAGATAGAATTTAAAATGTACCTCCAACATTTGTTGGAGGTATATTAAATTAGTATAAAATCATATTATTTAAAGGATATTATACGGTTCTTGTGGTATTAATAGCTTAGGAGGTGTTTTATGAATTTACGAGAAAAAGCAGAAGCATACGAAGTAACCCATCTATCACCATACGCATGTCTTTCTACTGAGAGCAAGGGTAGAAAAATAGAAGAAGGAGAATGTGATGTAAGAACCGTATTTCAACGAGATAGAGATCGAATCACTCACTCAAAAGCCTTCAGACGTTTGATGCATAAAACACAAGTATTTCTTTCACCTGAAGGTGATCACTATAGAACACGATTAACACATACACTTGAGGTCTCTCAAATATCGAGAACCATAGCCAGAGCTTTGAGTCTGAATGAGGATTTAACAGAGGCTATTGCCTTAGGTCATGATTTAGGACACACACCTTTTGGGCATTGTGGAGAGGTAGCTCTTAATGATATTCATCCCCATGGTTTTAGGCATAATGTACAGAGTTTAAGAGTTGTAGATATTATAGAAACAAGGAATGGTAGAAATGGCCTTAATTTAACAGATGAAGTACGTGATGGTATTTTAAATCACAGTGGACCTAATGAACCTTATACTTTAGAAGGTCAAATTGTTAGACTTGCAGATAGAATTGCCTACATCAACCATGACATTGATGATGCCATTCGTGCTGGTGTGATGGACTTTGAGCAGATCCCCAAACCATTTATAGAAGCATTTGGTGAAACCTCATCTAAAAGAATCAATACTATGATTATGAACGTCATAGAAAATAGTCAAGATCAAGATAGAATTCAAATGTCACCAGATGTTTATGACTTAATGCTCAGACTTAGAAACTTTATGTTTGATAATGTCTATTTAAATGAAGTGGCAAAGGGTGAAGAAAAGAAAGCTAAAATCATAATAAAAACATTGTATCAGTATTTTATAGATCATCCAGATTACTTAAAAGAAGAGTATGATAGATACAATGAAGGTGATGAATTTGCTGTGTGTGTAAAGGATTATATTGCCGGTATGTCTGATAGATATATCATCAATAAGTACAGTGAAATATTTATTCCGAAATTTTGGCGTTAAAAAAAAGGATTTTATAAATTGATGTCGAATTATATTATTTCGACAGTCTGTCGAGTTATCTTGAAATTAATGTATATTGTGGAAGTCTATAGACTACTCACAATATATAGTAGATAATTCGATATTTTTTTCCGAATAAAAGAGGGTTTTTGATTTTAACGGAGAATTCATATTAAAGTATAGAAAAGGTGGTCATATGGGACGTTATGTGAGCAATATTTCAGAAATCATAATAGATGCTGTCGATTTGGAAGCATTGATATCAGAGTATGTTCAATTAAAACGTGCAGGTTCAAATGTAAAAGGTT
>Ga0070725_10001834_pt1 | contig 11488 bp, 9 predicted proteins | sample tdDd002_FD_69781 | JGI IMG/M metagenome (GOLD analysis project Ga0070725, IMG submission 69781) | Marine sediment microbial communities from the Atlantic coast under amendment with organic carbon and nitrate - tdDd00.2 | ecosystem: Environmental > Aquatic > Marine > Coastal > Sediment | place... | reverse complement strand
GACCGTAGACATTATGCAAAACAACCAGCTATTGATTTAATGAAGGGATGTAAAAACATTGCACCCACAGCCTTTGTTACAGGAAATCATGAAATATGGCATGGTTCTGCTAACTCATTAAAAGCGGAACTTAATGACATAGGCATTATGGTTTTAGACAATAAGTCGGTTCAAATCACAGATAAAGGAGTTTCTTTTACATTAATCGGTCTGGCTGATCGAGCAGATTTTCCATCTCAATCGGCCTACGAACAGACACTCCAACATCTAACACGTACAAATAGCGCTGAAGGTAAACTTACATTTATTTCAAAAGTAGATCAAACTACGACCTTATCCAAAGGGACTATTGACCCCTCACTTACAACGAAACCATATCAGATATTAATAAGTCACAGACCAGAGCAGTTTCCTGTGTACAGGTCGGCCTCTATAGACTTATCCCTAGCAGGCCATAGCCATGGTGGCCAAATCAGACTCCCTTTTTTAGGTGGACTTATTGCACCAGACCAAGGTATTTTACCTGAGTTTGACGGGGGCATATACACTGAAGACACATCTACAATGATCGTTAGTCGAGGTCTTGGTAACAGTATTTTCCCGGTTCGTGTATTTAACCGTCCTGAAATTCCTGTAATTGTCCTACAATCTAAATAAATCAGTAAAATATTACCGATTCCCCCTCCTCTCATGTTACAATTTGTATAGGTGTAGGAGGTACTATGCAAGTCATTCAATCGCTCGATACATGGACCCTAAACTTAATATTTATGATGTTACATTTTTCGGTGACATCCATTACAATACTTATGCTTTTTGTATATGACAAAGACTATATGAAACCCCTAGCACTGGGATATTCTATTAGTCTATTTGGCTTTGTACTTTTAGCAAATCAAGGGCATATTGACCCCTTGTTTTCTATCGTATTCGCCAATACATGTTTACTTGTTGGAAATCTTATTGTAGGCAACGGATTACTCAAAATTATTAACAAGTCTTTGAATGTTCGACTTTGTGTTGTTATGACAATCATGAACGTTTTAGGTTTTCTTTACTATACTTATGTCGTCCCGAGTATGCCTAGCCGCGTTGTATTTTTAGCGGCTGAGACAATTATTATCATGATTAATATTGTCTATTATTACTTAATCGAAGCCTTAAATAAACCTAGAATTTTAACTTCAATTATGGCCTTTGCTCATGCCCTTTATTTGCCCGTCTTAACGGTACGCATATACAATGTATTAAGTGCAAAGAATAATATGTGGATCATACAGGATCAACAATATGCATTTATTCAGTTCTGGACAATTATTTTGTTATTTTTCAGGATTGTAGTAACAATACTTCTCATTGCAAACGACTTTGAACTGGAACTCAAGGACAAGAATAAGCTCCTCTATAAGTTATCTTATACAGATACTTTAACAGGTCTACATAATGTTCGTTCAGTCCTGGAAAAACTTGAACTGGAAAAAGCCCGTGTCATTCGCTATCATTCAAAAGCAAGTATAGCCCTAATTGACCTGGACCACTTTAAAAATATCAATGACCAATTTGGCCATGTGTATGGTGACAAGGTGTTAAAAACCTTTGCTGAGTTGTGTATGAAAGAAATGCGTGTGGTTGATGTCATTGCTAGGTATGGCGGGGAAGAATTTCTTATTATTATGCCCGAAACGGATCTAGAGAACGGTGTTGAAGCCATGTATAGACTCCAGAATGCCATGCATAAAGGCTCTTGGACTAAAGACCACGTTGAGGTTACATTCAGTGTTGGTGTATTAGAAATGGATGCAAACAATGCAAACGATGACATTCGTTCACTCATTGACCATGCGGACCAAGCTTTATATGTTGCTAAAAAAAATGGACGTAACCGGGTAGAGCGTGTTGAGTTTGTTCCCAAAGAATCTTAACTTTGTAACTTTCTTTTTTACAATCAAAAGCATAAATATAGACATAAAAATGGCGATTATCTTTTAACAGATAATCGCCTTATTTTTGTACATATACATATTCGAGAGACTAGCTATCACCTTGCTTGTGTCAAACATACCATGGTATATAAAAGCTATGTACTCACGTTTAAATAATTATGCTTGTCTTACAAGGTACGATTTAAGTGGCTTGTAAAGTCCAGCAAATACAACCATAGCAATCACTGCTTCAACACCTAGGTAAGTACCATTGTAACCTACAGCATATGCCAGTGGGCTCGTACCTTCTGGAGCGTACGAAGACCAGATTGTTACACCTGAAATAACATGGCATACAAAACGACCGAAAATACCCAGTGCTACACCCGTCATTAGCTTAGGTAGAGATCCTTTAAATGCACCTGCAACACCTAGGCAAGCCCAAGCTACAGAGTAATCAAAGAGGATTGATACTGGATGGAATGACCACTTAGGACCCAGTAGGAACTGCATTGATCCAAATACAAGACCAGCCATTACACCTGGTTTCGCACCCCAACGGATTGCAAAAATAAGAATTGGGATCATAGAACCTAGAGTTACGGAGCCACCCTGTGGCATTTCGAACAGTCTTACCATATCCATAATATATGCCAGACCAATTAGAACGCCGCCTTCAACAAGCATTCTTACATTAGAATTTGATTTCGTCATTACGACTCTCCTTTACCATGCACATAAAAAAACCTCATACCGGAAAGTATGAGGTTTAAGTCTCTATGTAATGAGAGTTTTATACTCAACACTTTCCTACGCCGGTATAATCCGGATCAGGTTCGAAGGGTCGTGACTTAGTCACTCTCAGCTAATGCTCCCCTAGTGCATCTATTAAGTTATAAAAAAATAAAATAGGTGCAGACATGGCGTCTGCACCTAAGAGTCTAACACGATTCATATTGCTTGTAAAGCAAATGGAATTTATTGCACAAGTGCCACTTAGCCTATGCTTCAAGGGCAGTTATATGCTCTGGCTACATCATACCTGGCATACCGCCACCCATAGGAGGCATTGGAGGCATATCTTCAGCTTCATCAACCACTGCTGCTTCCGTTGTTAGGAACATAGCAGAAATAGATGCTGCATTTTGAAGTGCACTTCTCTCAACCTTCGTTGGATCAACAATACCCTGTTCAATCATATTAATGTATTCACCAGTCAGTGCATTAAAACCTGTACCAGCTTGAGCATGTTTGATTTTATCAACAACGATAGAACCTTCTACACCAGCATTGATTGCGATCTGGCGAACCGGTGCTTCAAGGGCACGTGCAATAATTTTAGCACCTGTCTTTACATCACCTTCTAGACCTTCAAGCATTTTCTCTACTTCAGGAATAGCTGTTACTAGGGATGTACCACCACCTGGTACAATACCTTCTTCTACTGCTGCACGCGTTGCATTAAGTGCATCTTCAATACGAAGTTTCTTTTCTTTCATTTCCACTTCTGTTGCTGCACCAACTTGGATCACAGCAACACCACCAGAAAGCTTTGCAAGTCTTTCCTGTAGTTTTTCTGTGTCAAATTCAGACGTCGTTGTTTCGATTTGTGACTTAATTTCTTTAACGCGTGCTTCAATCACCTCAGGATTACCCATACCGTCAATGATTGTTGTGTTGTCTTTGTCAATTTTTACTGACTTAGCACGACCAAGCATGTCAACTGTAATTGTCTTTAAATCATATCCCAGTTCTTCTGAAACAACTGTACCACCCGTTACAATGGCAATATCTTGAAGCATAGCTTTTCTTCTGTCACCAAAACCAGGTGCTTTAACAGCAATACAATCAAACACACCACGAAGTTTATTCATTACCAGTGTAGCCAGTGCTTCACCTTCAATATCTTCAGCAATAATAAGCATTTTTTTACCCGCTTGAACGATTTGTTCAAGAATTGGTAAGATTTCTTGGATGTTAGCAATTTTCTTATCTGTAATTAAGATGTACGGGTCGTGTTGAACCGCTTCCATCTTTTCTGTGTCTGTAACCATGTAAGGTGAAACGTAACCACGGTCAAACTGCATACCTTCAACCACTTCAAGTTCAGTCGCCATTGTGCGTGACTCTTCAACAGTGATGACACCATCTTTGCCCACTTTTTCCATAGCGTCTGCAATCAGGTTACCTATCACTTCATCAGCTGCAGAAATAGATGCAACATCAGCAATTTCTTCTCTTGTTTCAACTGGTTTTGAAACCGACTTAATGTGGTCAATCGCAGTTGTAACTGCTTTTTCAATACCACCTTTTAGGATCATTGGGTTTGCACCCGCAGCAACATTTTTAAGACCTTCTGTTACGATCGCTTGCGCAAGTACCGTTGCAGTTGTAGTACCATCACCAGCTACGTCATTTGTTTTAGTTGCAACTTCTTTAACTAGCTGTGCACCCATGTTTTCTACTGGATCTTCAAGCTCAATTTCACGGGCAATTGTAACACCATCATTTGTGATAAGTGGTGCACCAAATTTTTTATCAAGAATAACATTACGCCCTTTTGGACCCAGTGTTACTTTTACTGTATCTGCAAGTTGATTTACACCTGACTCTAAGCCACGTCTTGCTTCTTCGCCGAATTTAATGATTTTAGCCATGTTCGGAATTCCTCCTTATATATGTATATTTCTACTCAACAACAGCAAGTAGCTTTTCTTCTTCAATAATAATTAGCTCTTCGCCACCATACTTAACTTCTGTACCTGAGTATTTAGGGAAGATAACCTTGTCCCCTACTTTAACAGTCATATCGTCTGCTGAACCGATTGCTACAACTTCAGCAACTTGTGGTTGTTTTTGTGCTTGACCTGGAAGAATAATCCCGCTTGCAGTCTTGTCTTCCGCTTCAACTTTTTTGATTACTACGCGCTGTCCTAATGGTTTAATTGCCACTTCAAATTCCTCCTTGTTTTCCTCTAAAACCAAAACATCTTGTAATGGTTATATGTTTAACCCTTAAAGCCTTTAGGCTTGGGGATATTATCCTGTTCACTACTTAATAATAATACAGTAAATTACAATATACAAGTATTTTTAGCACTCTATAATTCAGAGTGCTAACAAAATGTGAATACAACTAAAACCCGCTCATTTCAACGGGTTTCAGGATAAAAATCTTGATGTTTTTATAGTCGTTAATAATAATTTTACATTTCAAATGCCTAAATATGACGAATATGGTCAAAGCCCATATCCAGAATACCATCAATATGTTCATCGTCTAGAGAATAGTACATAATTTTGCCATCACGTCTTGCACGAACAAGACGAGCTTGTTTAAGGACACGAAGTTGATGTGAAATAGCGGACTGGGTCATATCTAGTGACACTGCTAAATCACAAACACACATTTCATTGCCACGTAATACTGTAATAATTTTTATTCTTGTTAAATCACCTAATACTTTAAATAGATTTGCCACTTCACTTAACTCATCTACATTTTCAAGACGACCTTTTACAGCGTCTACAACTTCTTGGTGAATGACATTACAATCACATTTATATGTCTTTAAATCGTCAGACATTACTTGCCTCCCTAAATCGTTTCGTAGTAAATCTATTATATATTTCTAGCTATCAAATACAGTAGAGCCCCACTTTACAGCTTCTAAGTATGCATCTGGGAATACATTCATACCCACGCCACCCTTTTTAGCTTGTAGGAATAAATAATCCCAGTTGCCTTTCTCATAAGCAATAATGAGTTTAAGCAGTTCAGAAAATGGGTTTTCTTCACCTAAGATTCCTGATTTAACGTCTTCTTCAAGTGGTAACGCTTTTAAAGCATCTCCCATTTCTTGATTCATGAGGGTATCAATCATTGAAAACATCCCCATTAAAAAGACTTCTGTTTTTCTTGGTTTTAATCCAAAGTTTGCTGCCAAGATTTCACCCATTTTGCCTCGTAACAGACAAGTTCTAACGATTTCGTCGGGTTTGTCTCCTGCAAGTTCTCGGAGCATAACAATTGAAATCCATTTCCTTATTTCTTTGAAGCCTAACATAACAAGTGCATGTTTGATAGACGTTACTCGGCTGTTTGTATAAAAGGCCGCGCTATTAATGAGCCTTAACAGTTTGTAGGACAATGATACGTCATATTCAATAATATTTGCAATTTTATCGTATTCAGGCTCAGGGCCGTCTAATTCTTCTAGAATTTTTACATAAGAAAATGCTGCGGGTTTAATATCTTTATGTGTCATAATGACAGGTTTTGAGAAGAAGTAGCCTTGGAAATATGTATAACCAGCTTGTACAGCTTCTTCAAACTGTTCTAACGTTTCTACTTTTTCAGCAAGGAAACGAATATTTCGTCCGCTGTACTTTCTGATAATTGCAGTTCTTTCTTCGGGATTGGTTAAAAGAAAATCTACCTTGATTATATCAACTAGATCAACAATTTCTTCATAAGGATAATCTAATACGAAATCATCTAAAGCCAGTGTATACCCTTTTTCTTTAAGGCTTTTACACGACTGAATAAATTCATGATCTGGAATGATGTCTTCCAGTATCTCAACAACGAGCATATCATTTGAAAATACAGTTGGTATTTCCTGCTCAATTAATTGTCTAGTGAAATTAATAAATGCAAGTCTTCCTTGAGTTAATGAATCGAGCCCTATCAACATAAGTGTATTTGCGATAACACTTGATGTGGCTTGGTCACCATCAATGACATTGGATTGATTTTGTTGACCCGTTCTATATAGGAGTTCATAAGCGTACACTTTTTTCTTTACATCAAATATAGGTTGTCGTGCAATAAATATATCCATACAGCCACCTCCGCATAGGAGCTCATTTGAACTTACTGCCGAACGTACTTGCCCACTGAATAATTCGGCAACTCATATTGAACACCTTCAATTACAACATTTTGTTCTTTCATCAAATCAAATTCTATCATTTCTACAGTTGCGGGCAACTGCTTAATTACTTTCACTACTGGTCGTAGTGGGAAATTCTCATATAATCTGTCTACTACACCAATCTCACCGTTGGATAGCTTAACTAATGTTCCAACAGGATAAGGGATAATAAGTTTAATAAAACGTTTCACCAGTTCTTCGTCGAGTTGTTGATTGGCATGGCCAAGTAAAAACTCAATGGCTTCGTTTGGTGGCAGTGCTTGCCTATAAGGTCTATCAGATGTCAACGCATCATACACATCTGCAATAGCTACAATTTTACTCAGTGGGTGAATATTAGTTGAAGTGAGCCCGTGAGGGTATCCTGATCCATTCATCCACTCATGGTGCTGAAGTACAATCATTCGTATATGACTGTTTATATCTACATCATCTTTTAAATGTTGGTATCCTTCAGTTGTATGGGTTCTGATCTCTTCTGTTTCTTTATTGGTCAGAGGTCCTGGTTTACTTAAGATGGACTTGGAAATAAAATTATAACCAATGTCATGGAATAAGGCACCTATAGCTAGATTTTCTAAATCTTCTTCTGGTAAACCTTGGTCCATACCAAGTAGTACGGAAAGTACAGCGACATTTACAGTATGCTGATACAAGTATTCTTCCATCTGCTTTACATCTTGAATACTGATCGTTATATTTTTTCTATTAAGAAGTGCTTCAACAATACCACCTGCTGTTGACTTAACACCACTTAAATACTCATAACGCATTTCAGATAGTTTCCACGGATTCACATTAGCCTTACCAGATGCATCCGAGTAATCCTCAAAAGCGTCGTAACTTTCTTTAACTTGCATAATCGACTTTAATCGCGTTTGTGAATCGATAACATCATCGATTGTATTTGTGCTAAATGCATCATTAATATAAAGGGACTTAAATCCAATCTGTTCAGCCCTTACAAGTTTCTTTGCATCTAAGGTCATGCCTGCTCGAAGTAATACACGACCATCTGAGCTATATAAAGTTTTAGCCAACTGGCTTCCTTCTCTGATTAAATTAATTGGTACGATCCTCATGCGACGTCTCCCCTAATCTATCTTCTATTCACATGATGAAATTAGTCATTTTCTCGAATGTAAAAGAATAAGTACTGTTGAGCGTATCCAGCTAAGTCACCAAATGTCTCATCAGCAAAATTCAATATACTTTTTACACTGGCGGAATCATTTAAGAAATATTTCGCTATCACCTTTTTTACCCAAGTATCGACAGGAAATGCGCGCATATGGTTAAATCCAAATAATAAAATGCAATCAGCAACCTTTTTTCCAACACCAAGAAGTTTTAAGAGTTCCTTTTCGGCGTCCTGTAATGAGAGTGTACTGATATTATTAATATCTACTTCTCCACTTGCTATCATTTGTGCTGATTTCAAAATGTACTTGTCTCTGTATCCAACTCCGCATGCTCTTAATGATTCAACATCTGCCTGAGCCAGTTGTTCTGGACTTGGAAATGCATAGTGTTGCGTGCCGTCTGGACCACTAAATACCTGTCCATATTTTTCTGAAATTTTGTCAATGGACCCTTGAATTCTGGGAATGTTATTGTTGGCTGAAATGATAAACGATATGATTATTTCCCAAGGATCTTGCTTTAGTATTCTAATTCCAGATCCAAACTCTACTGCTTTTTTCATAATATCAAATTCAACTGAAATATTATTTTTAATCTCAGTGTAGTCTGTCTTTAAGTCAAAATATGATTCCCATACACTATAATATTCTTCAAGTGTGCTGGGCCACAAAAAAACATCCTGATCGATGTGTTTGACACGGAGGTATTTGCCAAAAGCTACCCCCTCATATTCTCCTTCTTGAACAGGTCTAAACCGGAAGGCTTGTCCGCAGTCGAATACTTGATCTACTCTGAAATTAGATGGCATTTTTAACAGAACACCACCGTCTTTTTCAATGACTTGCATAAAACCCCTCCAATCATAAAACTACACTCCTATTGTATCATTTTTTTGCAAAAAAAATAGCGAGCCCATGATTTTTATCGATGGTCAGTCGAAAAAATCATGATATCGCAAATGCTGTATTACATTGATGTCACTCTGGGTGAGAGTATTAAAGCCGATCAACGGAGGATGCCGCATCGGGATTTGATGTTGAGTGATCACCAATAAGTATTTATTCTACGAGCATTAAAAAAGCCATCCTAAAAATATGAGGATGGCTTGAAAATGTAAACTTAAAGTTTGTTGTTTACAATACACCTATCCACGTAGGTTTTAGTACTTTGTTTTCAGGCAGGTCTCCTGGCTTAGGTTCAACATTTCATTCACCTTCCCGACCAAGACTCAGTTAACTGTGTAAATAAGTCAAGTTGTACTTAGTACAATACTTCAGTGGTATTTTGAATGAAACTCCCCATTACAGTGGCGGGACCGCGTCGGATTTTTACCGAACTTCCCTATTAAGTCACAAACTTCGTGACACCTGTAAACACATGTTATGGACTTCTATTACATTGTACCCCCAACATATAGTGCTGTCAATATAATTGAAGCATATATTACCATTTATTACTCACTATGTGGGTGGTCATGGATACATAAGTCAACAAATTCAAAATTAACGACATCAAACAGACCAACATCCGTTAACTTGAGTTCTGGAATAACTGGTAGAGCTAAGAAGGCTAATAACATAAATGGATCTATATTTTTGTTCACACCAATGTTATAAGCAAGTTCCATTAATTTTTCATGTTCGGAGTCCATTTCACCCAGTGTTTTATCTGACATGATACCTGCTATTGGAAGTGGTAATGAACCAATAACCTGACCCGACTTTACTACAACCAGTCCGCCACCTATGCGCTCTATTTCCTTTGCTGCGGTCATGATATTGTCATCTGTATCACCAATGATAATTAAATTATGGGAGTCATGGGCAACAGTAGATGCGACTGCACCGTCTTTTAACTCAAAGCCTTCAACCAGGCCAAGGCCAACATTGCCTGTTGCTTTATGTCTTTCAATAACTGCAAGTTTTAAAATGTCTAACTCACGAACATAGTCAAACTTGCCGTCTTTCATACCAACTTTTCTTGTAACGTGTTCTGTCACAAGGGACTTTGGTGCAATTTTTATTACACGGGCAATATCAGACTCCATTTTGAGTTTAAGTTTCTCAATGTCTAAATCACCCATATTCACCGTATTTCTAACGCGATCATCTACAAGTGACTCTGCTTCAAAGAGTGGTAGGCCGTCATCTGCAACCAGTTTTCCAGCTTTAAATACTTTTTCAACTTTAAAAGTTCTTAGGTTATCAATAATAATTAAATCTGCAAGATAACTTGGAGCTACCGCACCTCTGTCATAAAGTCTGTAACACTCAGCCGCATTTAAAGTTGCCATACGAATAGCAGAAAGGGCTGGTAAACCACACTCCATAGCCAGACGTACATTGTTGTCAATGTGGCCGTCTTTTAAAATGTCACCAGGGTGTCTGTCATCTGTACAGAATAGACAACGTCTTAGGTTTTCTTTAGAAACACCTTGTACCAGTGTAGATAAATTACGTGCTGCTGAACCTTCTCTGATTAGGATGTACATGCCCAGTCTTAGACGATTAAGCATTTCTTCCACAGACTCACATTCGTGTTCTGTACGTACACCAGCTGACACGTATGCATTAAGGGCTTCCCCGTCTATTAAAGGCCCATGTCCATCAATGATTTTATTGTTGTCATGGGCTAGATTGATTTTGTCCACAACACGGTCGGCACCGCCAATAACTGAAGGATAATCCATTAACTCTCCAAGACCTAAAACCCTTGGATGGTTTATGAGTTTTGAAAGTTGCTCAGCGCCTAAAACCGCTCCAGAGTTTTCGAAATCTGTAGCTGGTACACAAGACGGTAACATAACATAAACGTCCATTGGAACAGATTCACTGGCATTTAAAATATACTCTATACCATCCATACCACTTACATTTGCAACTTCGTGTGGATCTGCAATAATCGTAGTGGTTCCTCTTGGTACTATGGCTCTTGCAAACTGTTCAGGAGTTGCTAAAGATGATTCTATATGCACGTGTCCATCAATTAATCCCGGGGCAATATATCGTCCATCAAGTTCGATGACTTCATGTCCTTCGTACGAATCTCCTACCCCTGCAATATATCCATCAACTATGGCTACGTCACCTTCTATTATTTCTTCAGTAAAAACATTTATTATCTTTCCACCCTTAAGAACCAAATCAGCTTTTTCTCGCCCTGCCGCGACACCGATCCGTCTTTGAATGACATTTTTCATATAATAACCCCTCTTTCAGATTCTACCCGTCCAAAGTCTGTCGATCGTTTTATCTACAAAAGGTATTACTCGAACGTAAGCCCCGCTTCTTTGATGGCCGTTAACACCTTTTCAGGTGTTGCCGGTACTTCAAGAATTCTTACGCCGATTGCATCATAAATCGCATTTAAAATAGCTGGAGCAACAGGAACCATTACGGGTTCACCAATACCCTTTGCACCATATGGTGCCGTATTTTCAGGATCTTCAACAATAACTTTTTGAATTTCCGGAATATCCATAGCTGT
>Ga0070725_10001833_pt1 | contig 11493 bp, 9 predicted proteins | sample tdDd002_FD_69781 | JGI IMG/M metagenome (GOLD analysis project Ga0070725, IMG submission 69781) | Marine sediment microbial communities from the Atlantic coast under amendment with organic carbon and nitrate - tdDd00.2 | ecosystem: Environmental > Aquatic > Marine > Coastal > Sediment | place... | reverse complement strand
GATCGGACCACGCCGGACCAGATACTGGAACGTATCCGGGGATTCGATACCGTGCTGGTCAATAAAGTCGTGCTCTCCCGTGAGCATTTCGAGGCCTGCCCCGAACTCAAGACCATCGCCGTGGTGGCGACCGGATTGAATAATATCGATCAGGCGGCGGCGAAGGATCTCGGCATCAAGGTGATGAACGTGACCAACTACGGCCGCTCAACGGTGGCGCAGCACACCATGGCTTTGATGTTGGCACTGGCCACTCGGCTTCTGGATTACACCCGCGATGTCCAGGCAGGGCGCTGGGGCAAAAGTGACATGTTCTGCCTGATGGATCATCCGATCATGGAACTGGAGGGGCGCACTCTCGGTATTGTCGGCTACGGCGATCTGGGGCAGGGCGTTGCGGAGCGGGCTGCGGCCTTTGGTATGAAGGTTCTTCTTGGAGCTCGGCCAGGGCAGGAACCGGGTGTGGTCGATGGCTATTCGCGAATTCCACTGGACGAATTGCTGCCCCAGGCAGACGTGCTCTCGCTGCACTGCCTGCTGACCGACGAGACCCGGGATCTGATCGGTGCCCGCGAACTGAAAATGATGAAGCCCGACTCTTTGCTCATCAACACCAGCCGCGGAGGCCTGGTGAACGAACAGGCTTTGGCGGACGCGCTTCGCGCCGGCGAGATCGGCGGTGCCGGTTTCGATGTCTTGACCGAGGAACCGCCCCGAAACGGCAACCCCTTGCTGGCGGACGATATTCCCAATCTGATTGTGACCCCGCACTCGGCCTGGGCCAGCCGGGAAGCGCGGCAGAGGATCGTCGGCATCACCGCTGTCAATCTGAAATCTGTGCTGTAACAGCAAAGCCCCGGCGGATCCGGGGCTTTGCAGACTGGCCTTGGAGGTTTAGTACTTCCAGCCCACGCTCACCGAGGCGCCCAGCTGGTACATTTCCAGATCAATGGTCTGGTTCGGTGCCAGCGGGTTGGGACCGGTCACTGTCTTGGCCGGGGAATAAAAGGCCATGCCAGACACATCGAGGTTTTCGCTGAAGCTGTGGGTGAATCCGCCAGTGAAGTGCCACTCCTGAACGCCCGGCGCCAGGATGTTGAACAGCACATCTTCGTCGGAGATAGGATTCTCTCCATAGCTGACGCCGGCCCGCCAGGCATGCGCCGGTGTTTGCTGCCACTGCCAACCCAGCTTGACGATGGTCATGTCGTCCCAGCCAAAGCCTGCGCCGTTATCATCGCCGAGCTGTGCCGTCTGCAGATTGGGCAGCAGCGGGTTGCCCACGCTGTTGATCTCGCTGTAACGGATGTGCTGGATATCCAGCAGGAACCAGTGGTTTTCAAGTCCGGACCAGGCGATACCCGCGTTGAACATCTGGGGAATGTCGAAGTCGCCCTGTTCCGCAAAAAGGCCGCGGTATTTGTCGAACTCGTTCATCTTCAGAATGTTGCGCCAGCTCAGGCCGCCGCGGAGGGTGTCGGTGATTTCACCTTGCCAGCCGACCTGGTAACCGTAACCCCAGGCATCGTCGGTGCCGTTGTTGGAAAGTGCGCCCGGGTCTGACGAGAATGGCGCGAAGCTCTGCAGGCCTTCAGCTTCAAAGCGCTGATAGGCAATGACTGGTGAAATGCCGAAGGCCTGGTTGTCGGAGAACTCCCAGGACCAGGTCGGAGCAATAAAAAGCTGCTCGAGGTTTACGCCGGTACGGCCTGCGTAGAAAGGCCCGCCACTTTCACCAGAGTAGTCGGTGTTCATGCCACCATTGGCAAACACCGAAACGCCGAAACTTGTGGTGTCGGAAAGTTCCCGATTAAAGCCCAGGTGGGGGATAACGAAACCGTTGCGGCTGCTTTTATAGCTGCCGGGCGCCAGAGGGAACATGTCGCCCGGTCCAGGGTTGCCGTTCACTGAATATTCCCGCCGGGGCGAAAAAACTTCGAATCCACCGTCAATCCGGTTCCCGACAAAAGCCATACCGGCCGGGTTAGTTGCCGCTGCAATGCTGTCCTGGGACAGTGCAGTGCCCGCGCCGGCCATGCCTTTACTGATGGTGCCGTAGCCGTGACTGAAATAGCCGTTGGTGGCCAGGGCAGTCACCGGTGAGAAGGCGGTAAGTGCAGCAACGCCCAGAACAAGTTTGATTCGCATGAAAAAATACCTGATCAGAAAATACCATTTCTTGAATAGCGGCCTTTTTACAGAAGATCTGTTATAAGAGGAAGTAATAAATAATGATATGGTTATATTGGATGTGTAGCCCTCGCAAACTGCCGTTAATCGGCCATACTCTGGTTACACTGGATATCTGACTGATAATCTGAACAAAACATGGAACGACAGGACCTAAAGTGGCTTCATTCCAATTAAAAGACCGGCTTCAGGCAGCTGAGCGCTGGATTCTGGCGAATCCCAATCCGCCCCAGAGTTGGCCCTGGACCTGGTTGTACAAGGTCGGCCGCACTGCCTATGCGATGGCCCGGGATGTTCTGAGTGGACAATTGACTCTCCACGCCATGAGTCTTGTGTACACAACCCTCCTGAGTATCGTGCCTCTCCTTGCCCTGAGCTTCTCGGTATTGAAGGCGCTGGGAGTGCATCAGCGGATGGAGCCGTTCCTGTTCCAGTTCTTTGAGCCGCTGGGACCTCAGGGGATTGATCTTGCCGAACAGATCCTGGGCTTCGTCGATAATATGAAAGTCGGCGTTCTGGGATCGGTGGGCCTGGCGCTGCTGGTTTATACGGTGGTGTCACTGCTCCAGAAAATCGAGCGTTCCTTCAATATGATCTGGCGCGTGCCAGACATGCGTTCCATGGCGCAGCGATTCAGCAATTATCTGAGCGTGATCATGGTGGGACCGCTTCTGATGGTTTCGGCCATTGGCGTCAGCGCGACCATTTTTTCCTCAACCATCGTCCAGAAGCTCATCGAAATCGAACCGTTCGGCTCGGTGATTCTTGTGGCCAGCCGGTTCACCCCGTTTTTCCTGGTGGTTGGCGCTTTCACATTCGTCTATGTATTCATGCCCAATACCCGGGTCAAGCTCCGTTATGCGGCCATCGGTGGTCTGGTGGCCGGGGTATCCTGGCAGGCGGCCGGCATGCTGTTCGCCTCTTTCGTTGCCGGGTCTGCGAAGTACGCGGCAATCTATTCCAGTTTCGCCATCGGCATTATTCTGCTCATCTGGATCTATCTGAACTGGATGATTCTCCTGCTGGGCGCCAGCATCGGGTTCTATCTGCAGAATCCCGGCTCCGTGGCCAAGCGGCGCGAGGTGCAACTGGCACCAGAGCTGCAGGAAAATGTGGCGCTGGCGACCATGTGGCTGGTGGCCAAGCCCTTCAGCGAGGGCAAGCCCGCACCCCAGCAGGAATTACTGGAATACGAGCTGAGGGTGCCGGGTGAGGTAACCCGAGCTCTCAGTGACAAACTGATCCGTGCCGGTTTACTGAGCCTGGCCGGGAGTCAGGGCGATCGACTGGTGCCCGGGCGGGCGCTGGATCTGATAACGATCGGAGACGTTCTCAGGGTTGTACGCCACGACGAGGACCGGATTGTTGATCGGCTCCCGAAAGTGATTCCTGCCGAATTGGTGGGAGTCCGCAAGGTGGAGGAAACACGAACTTTTGCGGAGTTGTTGCGCGGCGACGAGGCAAAGGAAAAACCAGGATCTGTGGCGGAGAGGGAGCCTGTCTCAACTTCTGACAGTTGAACGGCCGCCTTCCCGAAGCATTTTCTGCAGCGCGTTGCGAATGTTGCTGATCTGATCCGGGGTCAGGCGCACCACTTTTGGCAGGTCCTCTTCTGCGAGGTTGCGCTGATGGGCGTGCCTCAGCACTTCCCGGGTGCCAATAACCATGCCGTCCGTCAGCGGAGTGTGCTTCTGTTTTGGGGCTGGCCGTTCTGCGGCCAGCAGGTAGGCATGGTACTTGGGGGGAAGGTTCCATTCGTTCGCCAGGAGCTGGCAGGTAGCCCACTGGTATCTCGCCAGAGCATGCCGAATAAGCGCCGGCTCCGGTTCGCCGATTGCTGTGCGCGACCGGCAGATTCGCTGAAGTTCACGGCGGATCGTGATGTACGCCAGTGAAGGTAGCAGGCCCACCATAAAGTGTGCACTGGTGTCTTCGCCCTGGGCTCTGGCAATGAGTTCTGCGGCTCGCGCGCAGGTCAGGCCCCAGCGCCAGCCACGCTGACCAAACAGCGCTTCCCGGCTGTTCCTTGCGGCCATCATGGGGCGCATAACCGCCGCGGAAATCACGTTCCGGATGCCATCTACCCCCAGTACAAATACCGCCTGGTCCACCGATTCGATGGCGTGGTCGCTGGTGCGGAAGTAGGGGCTGTTGGCAATCTGAAGCAATTGATCGGTCAGCGAGGGATCACCAAGAATGATCTCCGTGAGCCGCTGGCGGTCGGTGGACTCGTCGGACAGGGCCCGCATGAGCATGGGCAGGCTCATGGGTTGGCGGGGCAGTTCCTCCATTTTGTTGCTGGTGAGCCGCTGATAAAGCTCCTCCAGCACTTCCTCGTAGGAAGAAAGATCAGCGCGCAGGGCTGCCGGCTCGGCATCCAGCAGCCAGCAGAACAGATGTTCCTCAAGCTGTTGGGCAAGTTCCGGGCTGGTGTCAGGGGTGTCGGTCGCCGGCTTCTCCGGGGATGGATTGAACAGCCGCGCTTCCGGAGCGGGTGGTGCAGATTGTTTGCTTGGGAATAATCCTGAAATCCAGGAGAGAAAACCTGGCATCCGTTGCCTCCGGGTCGAACCTGTTCGAAGTAATGAACCTCGGTTTCCGAGAGTATAGATGTACGACGCATCCTTGCACAGGTTTTAAGCCGGTGAATTATGGCAGGAATTTACAGGAACGACTCCCCGAACACGAACACCAGTTGGCAGATACCGGCGCCAAAGCCGAGGAATGCGCCCACCAGAATCAGTTTGATTTCATCCTCCTGGAAACAGGGCCGTAGCAAGTCCTGAAACTCTTCGGAAGACAGTGCAATCATCCGCTCGACCATGATCGATTCGACGGCTCTGGCCCGGTCCTTCTCGAACACCGGGTTGTTGAACGATGTCTGTGATATTTCGATGGCCTTCTCGCCAACCTTGTTCTTGAGCGTTGCAAAGCCGGTGGGTCCGAAGGCCATCTGGGTCAGCGCCTTGCCCATGCCGGCGGTTTCATCCACCAGTGGTTTGATGTGCTTCTTGACCATGTTACGGGCGCGATCACCCTTGGGCCCATCGAGAATCGCGTTGATGATGTTGCCAACGGTGAGTATCTCGTGGGTCACGATGTGGCAGAACGACTCTGCCACGGCCGGCTGGCGTTTCAGGAACAGACCCTGAATGCGGAAGGGGCCGACTTTTTTGGCGTGCAGCGGCCGGAAAATCACATTCAGGGCAATCCAGTTGGTCGCCCAACCCACCAGAAGACCGAAGAACGGCAGCACCCACCAGCTCGGATAGACATACCAGACTGCCATCTGGATCAGGCCGAACAAAAAGCCGAAGTAGAGCCCAGAGTTGATGATGAACCGGAATTCCACCTCACCGCACTCGATAAAGATCCGGTTCAGCAGCTCCTTGTCGCTGGCCAGGCGCTCGATGACCATGCCCTTGATATCCAGCAGGTCTTCAATGTTGTCGGAGACATCTTCCACCAGGTTGTCCACGAGCTGGGGCGTGGATTTTCGGACGCGATCATAGACCATCTTCCTGGCCGAGGCCGGCAGGTTTTCCCAGAAGGTGGGGTATTCCTTGAGCATCATTTCGTCCACGTATTCCTCGATGCGGGGTTCGACGGAGTGAACGATATGGGTAGCGAGGACTTTCGGATCGATCTGTTGGAAGATTTCCCGAACGGTGCCGATCTTTGAAATGGTGGCGTCGACACTGATGGCCGCCATTTTACGGGCCTTCGAGGGAATAATGCCTTGCCAGCCAAGCAGCGGTGGTTTGCCGATGAATTCCAGGGGGTAGAAGGTCATCTTGATGGCAAGCCAGTTGGTGGTCCAGCCAATCAGGGCGGCAATAACCGGGATACTGAGGTATTGCCAGAATTCTTGGGTGCTTAGCAGGCTTGTCATCCCGTTACTCGCGTGTGATCGTTTTTTTGCTTCCGGAGTCGACAGGGATAATGTTGTTGGCACCCCGTTATGTCAATGACTTGCGTGCCAACATGAGACGGCGGTACGGTCGGTGTCGGTCAGCCGCCGATGTCGCCCCACAGCCATTGGCAAAGCGCCATGGCCGCAACCGGGGCGGTTTCCGTTCGCAGTACCCGGGGGCCGAGGGCTACCGGCAGGAAGCCTTCCTTTTCTGCGTGAGCGATTTCCTCGGGAGAGAGGCCGCCTTCCGGTCCGATCATGAGAGCCACCCGCTCTGGGGGAATGATGGACTTCAGGGCGTGTTCGGTGCGGTGGTGGAGAACCAGGCGGACTTCGCAATCGCGGCTGTGTTCCAGCCACTCGGAAACCGTCATCACCGGCAGGATCTCTGGCACCCGGGCGCGCCCGCACTGCTCGGCGGCGCTGATTGCAACGGATTGCCAGTGGCGCAGGCGCTTGTCTTCCCGGTCGCCCTTCAGTTTTACGTCGCATCGTTCGGTGGTTAGCGGCACGATACGGGTAACACCCATTTCCACCGCTTTCTGCACTGCGTAGTCCATGCGGTCACCCTTGGAGAGGGTCTGGCCGAGAACGATTTCCAGTGGGGATTCGGTGGTGTTGGCTTCCGGGGTGCCAACCTGGACTTCCACGTTCTTCTTGCTGGCACTGGAAATGGTGGCGGGGTAGTCGTTGCCATCACCGTTGAAGAGCAGTAGCTCCTGTCCCGGCTGCATGCGCAATACCCGGCCCACATGTTGTGCGGCGTTGTCATCAAGTTCGGCAGTGCTGCCCTGGGCAAGGGCAGAATTGGTATAGATGCGGGGTATGCGCATGAGCTGGTCTCTCAGGTTCCTGGCGGTTGTCAGTCGCGAACCGCAATCTCTATGCCTTCCGTTGCAACCTGGGCCAGGTGGCGGATCTGCTCTTCAGTGATCACGTAAGGCGGCATGAAGTAAACCACATTACCCAGGGGGCGAAGCAAGGCCTGGCGGGTCAATGCGTGCTGATAAACACGAATGCCACGGCGTTCCTGCCAGGGAAAAGGCGTTTTCGACGCTTTATCTTTCACCATCTCCACGGCCAAAGTCATCCCATGCTGGCGGATGTCGCCGACATTGGGGTGGTCTGCCAGGTGCGCCACCGATTCGGCCATGCAGGTGGAGAGCGCGCGGTTGCTCTCAATCACATTGTCATCCCGGAAGATGTCCAGGGTCGCCAACGCCACGGCGCAGCCAATGGGGTTGCCCGTGTAGCTGTGGCTGTGCAGAAACGCCTTGAGGGTTTCATAGTCATCGTAGAAGGCGTTGTAGACATCATCGGTGGTCAGTACCACCGACAGAGGCAGGTAGCCGGCGGTAAGCCCCTTGGACAGGCACATGAAATCCGGAGTGATGCCCGACTGTTCACAGGCAAACAGGGTACCGGTGCGACCAAAACCGACGGCGATCTCATCCGCAATCAGGTGCACGCCATAGCGGTCGCAGGCTTCCCGCAGCTTGGTGTGGTAGATGGGATGGTGCATCCGCATGCCGCCGGCGCACTGGATCAGCGGTTCCACCACCACGGCGCAGATTTCGTCGTGCTTCTCGGCCAGCAGCTTTTCCATGGCTTCAAACTGTCGCAGCGCGTAGGCTTCGTCGGTCTCACCCGGCTCCTTGTTGAAGGCGTCCGGGGAGGGCGCTGTCAGCACTTCCATCAGTAGCGGCTGATAGGTGTCCTTGTAGAGCGAGACATCGCCGAGGGCAAGCGCACCCAGGGTTTCACCGTGGTAGCTGTTGCTCAGGTTCACAAAGTTCTTCTTGCCCGGTTTGCCGTGGTTCTTCCAGTAGTGGAAGCTCATCTTCAGGGCAGCTTCGATGGCCGAGGAGCCGTTGTCGGCGTAAAAGACCTTGTTCAGACCGGGCGGGGTCACTTCAATCAGTCGCTCGGACAGATTGACCACCGGCTCGTGGGTAAAACCGGCGAGGATAACGTGTTCCAGCTCGCCAATCTGCTTCTGGATCGCCGCGTTGATTCTCGGATTGGCGTGGCCAAAGAGATTGACCCACCAGGAGCTGACGGCATCGATAAATCGATTGCCTTCAAAGTCCTCAAGCCAGACACCCTCGCCACGCTTGATGGGCACCAGGGGCACGGCGCCTTCGTGGTCTTTCATCTGGGTGCAGGGGTGCCACACGGACTTGAGGCCACGGGTGACGAGGTCAGCATTGCGCATGATAATTCTCCGTCAGACGGTCTGATTCTGGGTTGTCGCTGTTAACCTGTGCGGATATTACAGTTAACAGCGGATATCGGCCACCCGGATTTCGGGTCGAGCTGGCCCGGTATTGCCTGACGTTTCCTCGCTCTTGATTCCGTCACACTGTGAGATCGATGGGTTTGGCTGGAAGAGCGCTTCAGTATAAACTGCCGTTTTACCCGCAACGGGCCAGGATGGCCCGGCAAATAACGCAAAGGACGCGACATGAGTAAAGCGATTGTTCTGCTCGGAGACCTCGGCTCCGATCACGAAGGTTTCCCGCCCACGCCGGTGATTGCCGGTTCCCCCGATGTGCTGATTGATGGCAGGCCCGTTGCCCGGGTAGGCGACCCGCTGGCACCTCATTCCAAACCCAAGCATCCACCTCATCCGCGCACCATCACCGGTGGGTCGTCCACCGTCATGATCAACGGCAAACCGGCGGCGGTGACCGGCGGGGCGATTGCGTGCGGTGGTGTGACTATTGGTTCTGGCAGTGTGGTGATTGGTGATACTCACACGCCTGCGCCATTTTCGGGCGTATCCCCCGTCACGCCAAGAGCAGCAGTAACTTTAACAACAGCCGCGGAGTCTGTGCAGGCAACACCAGAGAGGGCGAGCTCCACAGGCCGGGCTGAACCCTCTAATTCTCCGACCAACTCACCATCCGCGACTGAGCTCAGTACGATCAGCACAGTAAATTCAACTCATCCTGACGCCAGCGACAATCGGGATCTGAGTGAGCCCGGATTCCATGTCGTTCGCGAACCAATGAGCCGCAACGAACTGTTGTCTCAACTTTATGGTGATGCGTCTGCGAAACCTGACAATTTTGAGCGTCTGAATCCAGCGCTAGGTAACCGAGTTTTACCTGGTGAAATGATCGTTATTGCAGACCCTGAAAGTGTGGAATGCACGGTCAAAGAAAACGATCTGATGGCAGTGGCTGCACAGGTCAATCAGCAAGTGCGGCAACTGAGCGAGCAGGAGGCCCAGTTCATCGTCGATCACTATGACCTTCTGGAGCTGATGACGGCGAATGCTGCGACTGGCATGGGTGCCGGCGCGGCGATGATTGGCCAACAGATCAAAAGCATCAATGCAACACTGAAGGAAATTGAGGCGCTGTATCAGAATACCTTCAGAAAATACGGCAGGCTGAATGTGCCGGAATTTTACGAGCAACGCCGGGCGCTATTCACCAAATTGGATTTCGCCCTGGGAAAGATGGCGCGAAAGGGTCTCTCGCTCGATGACAACTCCAAGTTGAAGAAGGCCCTCGGGCTTTCAACCAAAGGCACTGTTCACCATTGGAAAGAAGCGGGTGTCGGGCCGATTCCGGGCTATGGAGCCCACTATTCGAAAGCTGCTGGCGCTGCACGGTTTGTGGAGCATGGCGGACGATTGGTTGTGGCGCTGGATGCCGGGCTGGCTGGTTATAAGATTTACGAGGCGTGCTCGACTGGGCGAGCGAATGAGTGCGAGCGAGTTGGGCTAACCGAGTCTTTGCGATTTGCTGGCTCAGCTGCGGGTGGCACAGCGGGAGCCTTTGCAGCTCCGTTACTCTGCGTGGCTGTAGGCATCGGCACTGCTGGGGTGGGCGGAGTAGCTTGCGGAATAATAGCGGCGGGCATCGGCAGCGCTATCGGTGGAAAAACAATCGGGGATATGGGCGCAGCTGCGGGAGAAATGATATACGAGGTGCGCAACCGTGAGTGAGGAATTGCGAATCTTCGCAGCGTATGTCGTGGCTGGGGGCATTCTGCTGAGCCTGATGTTCATCGTTGTGACTGTGACCAAGGGCTTTCACTATGCAAAAAAAATAGAACAACGAGTCTCGACACGTTCTGGCAGTCTCTCCACTATCAGCCAGATTTGGTCAGAAGCGCTTGTTGGCCGCCTCGTCAGATGCAGTCATATCTTTGCCTTCCTTGTTTTCCGTAATTGTTCGTCTCGCTTCTGCCACAAGCGTGCATTCATGCTGGGTAACCCTGACGTTCCGCTGCCGAGGCTTTGGCAAGCGTGGTGTCTGGTGCCTGTGTTGTCGATGTATGGAACGCTCGTGGTTGTTCTGCTGGCGGGTGTATTTATGCAGCTTGAATAAGAAAACACCGAAATGATTTATACGTTGGCGCATATTGGTTATCTGAGTCTTTTTATTGGACTTATGCCCTTACTCGTTATCCTCACGCTCGGTTTTCGCTATACGGTTTTGATTGAAGCTCGGGTGGCGACTGAAAGAGGGGGTATTTCAGCAGCTAGGTACATTTGGCAAGGAAAGATCATTGGGCGAATGATGAGAAGCAGTAATGTATTTGCTTATCTGATCTTCCGAGCGATTCCCTTTCCGTTTTTCCAGCAACGCGCATCTTTACTAGGCGATCCGGCCGTGTCCTTGCCGCGAAGTTGGCAAGCCTGGGTTATAACGCCAATGCTTCTCATGTATCTGGCCGTCATTACCACCTTGGTCACCAATTTGGTGATTCAATCTGTGAAATGAGGCACCGGGTGGGGCAATTCGTTAGAGGAATCTCGAAAGGAAACGTGGAGCCATTATGGCTACCAGTATTCGTGAGGTAATTGTTGTTGATTGAGAAACTCACAGTTATTTCAGCGTTCTTGGGGATTGCCTCCATGATAGGCGGCTTACTGGGAATTCTGTTTACAGTGACAGTAGCGTTTTCGAGGATACGCGTGGTAGAGGCCAAGATTGCCGAGCCCGGCGCCTACCTGGATATGACAAAAACTCTGTGGGGCGATGGTCCCTGGGGAAGGTGGATTCGCGCCATGAACGTCTGGTCCTTTTTCACCTATAGGAATCTCCCTGTGATCGGTAGCAAAGTTGCATCGCGAATGGGTGAAGAGGATGGGGCGACGCCAAGGCATTTAAAGCTTTGGGCGCTTATTCCTGTCACCTCTACTTTTGCCTGCGCAATGATATTTACAGTTTCGGCCATTATTATGGTTATTGTTGAGTGAAGAATCGCCTGCTGTAAACAACCCCTTTTCTCTTACACAGCTGAGCTACGAGGCGCGCAACCGTGAGTGAGGAATGGCGAATCTTCGCAGCGTATGTGGTGGCCGGGGGTATCATTCTGAGCTTGTTGTTCATCTTTGTGATCGTGACCACGGGCTTTCGCTATACGGTTTT
>Ga0070725_10001832_pt1 | contig 11493 bp, 11 predicted proteins | sample tdDd002_FD_69781 | JGI IMG/M metagenome (GOLD analysis project Ga0070725, IMG submission 69781) | Marine sediment microbial communities from the Atlantic coast under amendment with organic carbon and nitrate - tdDd00.2 | ecosystem: Environmental > Aquatic > Marine > Coastal > Sediment | place... | reverse complement strand
ATAACATTAACATTGCCACTTTCACTCATAGCTCATGACGCCTGAAAGAGTATAAAATATCGCCCTCAGCTTTACCTTTACGTAAACTTCATATATCGTTTCAGATAAGTTAAATTTTATGGTGTTATTCATGAGCGAAAATCAAAGTCCACAAACCACTTACTCCATTAGCGACCTCTCTAAAGAGTTCGATATTACGACTCGTAGTATTCGCTTCTATGAAGATCAAGGGTTACTTAAACCTAAGCGTCGCGGGCAAACGCGTATCTACGGCTTAAAGGACAGGGTCCGCCTTAAATTGATCCTGCGAGGCAAACGTCTGGGGTTTTCACTGGCCGAAACCCGCCGTCTGTTTGAGCTTTACGATGCAGATAAGAACAGCAGTTCACAGCTGCACACCATGTTAGAACTCGTCGAAGACAAAAAGTCTTCACTGCAACAGCAGATGGATGACATCAAGGTGGTATTGATGGAGCTAAATTCCGCCGAACAGCAGTGTCGTGCGGCGTTGGAAAAACAGCAAAGCTAAGCCTTTGCCGGACGTAGTTAATACAGCTGTAAAATCAACACCATAAAAAATTATTACGTTAAAGTTCAATACCATGAAATGCTAACAATCATAAAACTTAAGCACTAAAAAGATTCTAAAAATAAAATCTAACTCATTACGATAAAAATAAAAAATACGTAATTACCTTAAAAAAATTGATAGGACACAAGCAATGACTCAACTCTACTCATCTCTCAATTTTGGCCTTGGCGAAGACGTCGATATGCTGCGTGATGCAGTACAACAGTTTGCTGCCAATGAAATCGCACCGTTAGCCGCTAAAACCGATCTCGATAACGCCTTCCCTAACGAGCTTTGGCCGGTTCTGGGTGATATGGGGTTACTCGGCGTCACTGTTTCAGAGGAGTATGGTGGTGCCGATATGGGCTACCTTGCCCACGTCGTTGCCATGGAGGAGATCTCCCGAGCGTCGGCCTCTATTGGTTTAAGTTATGGCGCGCACTCCAACCTTTGCGTCAACCAGATCAATCGCAACGGTAATGCGGCTCAAAAAGCCAAGTACCTGCCAAAGTTAATCACAGGTGAGCACATTGGCGCGCTGGCGATGAGTGAGCCCAATGCCGGCTCAGATGTAGTGTCGATGAAGCTACACGCCCGTAAAGAGGGTGACCGCTATATCCTTAATGGCAACAAGATGTGGATCACTAACGGTCCCGACGCCCATACCTATGTTATCTACGCAAAAACGGATCTCGATAAAGGCGCTCATGGTATTACCGCCTTTATCGTTGAACGAGACAGCAAAGGCTTCAGCACGGCTCAGAAGCTGGACAAGCTTGGCATGCGTGGCTCTAACACTTGTGAACTCGTCTTTGAAGACTGTGAGGTCCCCGAAGAAAATATCCTTGGCGGTCTCAACAACGGCGTTAAAGTATTAATGAGTGGTCTGGACTACGAACGCGTAGTACTTTCCGGCGGCCCGTTAGGCATCATGACCGCCTGTATGGATATCGTCGTTCCCTACATTCACGAACGTGAACAGTTCGGTAAATCCATTGGGCAATTCCAGCTGGTTCAGGGAAAGCTGGCCGATATGTACACTGGCATGAACGCCGCAAAATCTTATATCTACAACGTGGCAAAATCCTGCGACCGCGGTGAGACAACACGTAAAGACGCCGCCGGCGCTATTTTATATTCGGCCGAGCTCGCCACTAAGATGGCACTCGATGCCATTCAACTCCTGGGCGGAAACGGTTACGTCAACGAATATGCGACAGGCCGATTACTGCGCGACGCCAAACTCTATGAGATTGGTGCCGGCACATCGGAAATTCGTCGTATGTTGATAGGCCGTGAACTCTTCAACGAATCTAAATAGGACTATCTCGCCTGTTGGCTTTGAGCAGCGACAGGCGCTGGATTTCAGCTTAAAAAGGATTGAAACCGTGACTCAACTTAGCAGTCGAATTAATGCCCGCAGCGATGAATTTAAGGCTAAACATGAAGACATGTCCGCCCTTGTTCAAGATCTTAAACTCAAGCTTACCGAGATTGAACAGGGAGGTGGCAGCGTTGCCCGCGAACGTCACCTTTCCCGGGGCAAGCTTCTTCCTCGTCAGCGCGTCGAAAAACTGTTAGATCCCGGCTCACCTTTCCTTGAACTGTCACAATTTGCAGCATTTGAGCTCTATGAAGATGTGGTTCCATCGGCGGGTATCATTGCCGGTATAGGACGTGTGAGCGGTGTAGAGTGCATGGTCATCGCCAACGATGCCACAGTGAAAGGGGGCACTTACTATCCGGTCACAGTGAAGAAACACCTTCGAGCACAAGAGATCGCGAGTCGTTGCCACCTCCCCTGTATCTACCTGGTTGACTCAGGCGGCGCTAACCTGCCCCGCCAGGATGAGGTATTCCCCGACCGTGACCATTTTGGTCGTATCTTCTACAACCAGGCACAGATGTCAGCCAAAGGGATCCCGCAGATAGCCGTCGTCATGGGGCTGTGTACCGCAGGTGGTGCCTATGTTCCCGCCATGGCCGATGAATCCATTATCGTAAAAGAGCAAGGAACCATCTTCCTGGCCGGTCCGCCACTGGTTAAGGCAGCAACGGGCGAAGAGGTCACCGCGGAGGAGCTGGGCGGCGCCGAAGTTCATACCAAAATTTCCGGTGTAGCCGATCATATGGCTCACAGTGACGAGCATGCCCTCGAACTTGCCCGTAAAGCCGTGACCCGGCTCAATCATCAAAAAGAGATCTTGGCACAATTGAGTCAGGTCAAACCGCCGAAGTTCGATATCAATGAGCTGTACGGCATTGTCGGGACGGATCTGAAGAAGCCTTATGATGTCAGAGAGGTCATAGCACGTGTCGTTGACGATTCTGATTTCGATGAATTTAAGGCCAACTACGGTAACACCTTAGTCTGTGGCTTCGCCCGAATTCATGGCTACCCCGTCGGTATCATCGCCAACAACGGCATCTTGTTCTCAGAGTCCGCTCAAAAAGGCGCCCACTTTATTGAATTGTGCTGCCAGCGAAAAATCCCTCTGCTTTTCCTGCAAAACATCACAGGTTTCATGGTGGGCAAGAAGTATGAACATGAGGGGATAGCTAAACATGGTGCCAAGATGGTCACCGCGGTTTCCTGCGCCAATGTGCCCAAATTCACCGTCATCATTGGTGGCAGTTACGGTGCGGGCAACTATGGTATGTGCGGGCGGGCATTCGAACCCACCATGATGTGGATGTGGCCCAATGCCAGAATATCCGTGATGGGTGGCGAACAAGCCGCCGGCGTACTCGCGACTGTTCGCAGAGATGGCTTAGCACGTAAAGGGGTTGAGTGGTCGGCAGAGGAGGAGCAGGAGTTCCGCGAGCCTATCGTCAATCAATATGATAAGGAAGGTCATCCATATCACGCCAGTGCACGCCTTTGGGACGACGGTATTATCGACCCGGCTCAAACCCGTGATGTCGTCGGTTTGGCTCTCTCTGCGGCATTAAATGCTCCGGTTGAAGAAACTAAATTTGGTGTATTCCGTATGTGATCATGAAGCAGGCAGTTTGCTGCCTGCTGATAATCCAAATGAAGTACCGATAATGAAATACGCCACTTAAAGCACGAATCGCGATGTTTCAGATAGCTAGATTTAAGATAAACAGGTTAGAAGAACAATGGACAGCTCAGCCATGACAACCGAATTTTCCAGTACGTTTAATTATGTCACCTGCACACTCAGCAAGGGTGTCGGTGAGATGATACTCGACCGCGCCGACAAACATAATGCCTTCGATGAAGTCATGATAGGTGAGATGATTAGCGCCTTAGAATACTTTGCCGATAATGCAGCCTGTCAGGTCCTACTACTGAAAGCTAACGGCAAGAACTTCAGCGCGGGCGCGGATCTTAACTGGATGCGTAAACAGGCGAAGATGGATTTTAAGCAGAACCTCAATGATGCTAACGAGTTGGCTAAACTCATGTCATTGCTCGATAAATTTCCTAAGCCAACACTCGCTCTGGTACAAGGCGCCGCTTTTGGAGGTGCATTAGGTCTCATCTGTTGTTGTGATATCGCCATTGCCAATCAAAGAGCCAGTTTCTGCCTGAGTGAAGTCAAACTGGGGCTAATTCCCGCAGTGATAAGTCCCTATGTCACCCGCGCTATGGGACAACGCGCCGCGAGACGCTATATGCTGACGGCCGAGCGTTTCGATGCAGTCAAGGCGCAGGAACTACAGGTGATCCACGAGATTAACGACGATCTGGAGGGCGCCGCAGAGCCGATAATCAATCAGCTGCTCAGTAATAGTCCACAAGGTATGGCGTGGGTTAAGACCCTGCTCTCAACACTTGAAGATGGCGTAATAGATCAAGATACCTTAGATCACACCAGCGAACGTATCGCAAAAATCCGGGTATCGGATGAAGGTCAGGAGGGACTCAATGCCTTCTTTGAAAAGCGCAGCCCCAAATGGGATCCCAGCACCGATAATACGCAAGGAGCTAAATAATATGTTTACTAAACTGCTAATCGCCAACCGAGGCGAGATTGCCTGTCGTATTATCAAAACAGCCAAAGCAATGGGAGTGCGGACAGTAGCCCTCTACAGTGATGCCGATATCGATGCTCGCCATGTCGCCATGGCCGATGAATCCTTTTATCTGGGTGGAAGTGCACCGGCTGACTCCTATCTTAAAGCATCGGCTATCATAGATATCGCACAAAAATCCGGTGCCCAGGCTATCCACCCCGGCTATGGTTTCCTGTCTGAAAATGCCGACTTCGCCCGTATGTGTGAACAATCTGGCATCAGCTTCGTCGGGCCCACAGCCGACGCGATTGACTCTATGGGCAGCAAGAGTGCGGCGAAAGAGATCATGGGCGCGGCCAATGTTCCTCTGGTGCCGGGTTATCACGGTGACGCACAAGATGATCAACGACTCGTCGATGAAGCCAATAAGATGGGCTTTCCCCTGCTCATCAAGGCCGCATACGGCGGTGGCGGTAAAGGCATGCGGATCGTCGAAGGCAGCGGTGAAGTACTCGAGGCCATTCAATCTGCGCGCCGGGAAGCCATCTCCTCTTTCGGCAATGACAAGCTCTTGATGGAACGTTATCTGCGTCAGCCCCGCCATGTTGAGGTTCAGGTGTTCGCCGATACCCAAGGCAACTGCATCTATCTCTCCGATCGTGACTGCTCGATACAGCGTCGTCATCAAAAAGTGGTTGAGGAAGCGCCTGCGCCGGGTTTGAGTGATGAGCTCAGAGTCAAGATGGGTGAAGCCGCCGTCGCTGCGGCCAAGGCTATCGACTATAGAGGCGCCGGAACCGTCGAATTTCTGCTCGATACCGATGGCAGCTTCTACTTCATGGAGATGAACACCCGCCTTCAGGTAGAGCATCCGGTCACCGAGATGGTCACGGGACAAGACTTAGTGAAATGGCAGCTCATGGTCGCCAGCGGGAGTGAACTGCCACTCACTCAAAAGGAGGTACGCATTCATGGCCACTCCTTTGAGGTACGTATCTACGCCGAAGACCCTCAAAACGATTTCCTGCCGGCCAGCGGTAAACTGAATTTCCTGCGCGAACCAGAGCAGAGCAAGCACGTGCGTATTGACTCGGGCATTCGTGAAAATGATGTAATAAGTAACTTTTATGACCCTATGATCTCCAAACTTATCGTTTGGGATGAATCACGCCCGCGCGCCTTACAACGTCTGGTGCATTCATTAGAGTCTTATCAGATCAGCGGCCTGAAACACAACATTGAGTTCTTAGCCAATATCGCCGAACACAAGGCTTTCAGCGATGCCAATTTCAGTACCGATTTTATCGATCGTTACGGTGACTCTCTCATAGGCACCGCATCGAGCGATGAGCAGACCGCATTGGCCTTAGCCGCGCTTTATCAACTTTGCGCCCGTAAGGTCGAAGCTAAAGCTTGTGCCGTGAATAGCAAGGACCCTTACTCTCCATGGGGAGCCGTAAGCGGCTTCAGGCTTAATAGCGCAAGCCTGCATAAGGTTGCACTACTCGATGATAACCATGACATTCAGCACCTTGAGCTCACCGAAATTTTAGTGGGTGAGCAATCCTTCTATCAACTGGATCTTAATGGCAGCCATTTAGTACTCAAGGGCGAGTTAAAGGGCGAGATGCTGCATGCTGAGATAGCCGATAGTGCCCTCGCCGGATCTAGTAACGCACACAAAACCAGTGGTCATAAAATCAAGGTTCCGGTCAGCCGGATTAACGATGACTTCACCCTGTTTATCAACTCGACCAGTTATCACTTCCGGGCACTTCAAACCGAGTTAGAAGAGGAACAGGAGTGTCTGGAAGACAAGCTAAAGGCGCCAATGAACGGCACCATCGTCACCCACCTGGTAGAGAAAGGTGACAAGGTCACCGCCGAACAAGGGCTGATGGTAATGGAGGCGATGAAGATGGAGTACACAATCGAATCCCCCTTCGATGGTGTGGTAACCGCTTTCTTTTTTGAGCCGGGGGAACTCGTCAGCGACGGTAGTCTGTTAGTAGAGGTAACACCTGAGGAGAGCGACGCATGAAGATGACATATTCAGCAATCGAATCCCCCTTCGACGGCACAGTCTCAGCCTTCTTCGAACCGGGCGAATTGGTCAGCGACGGTAGTCTGCTGGTTGAAGTAACAGCGACTGAAACTGAAAAAAGTGAGGCCTGAGATGTTTCCAAATCAGGTGAGTATTTTCGAGGTTGGCGCCCGTGACGGGTTACAGAACGAAAAGAGTGTCAGTACACAGGACAAAATAGCCTTAATCGAAGGTTTAGCCGACGCCGGCATCAAGCGTATCGAAGCCGCAAGCTTTGTCTCTCCTAAGTGGGTGCCACAGATGGCCGACTCGGGAGATGTGCTTAGAAACATCAAGCGAAACAGCGGCGTGACTTACAGCGCCCTGACTCCAAACTTGAAAGGGCTGGAACTTGCACTTGACGCGGGTGCCGACGAAGTTGCCATATTCGGTGCCGCTTCTCAAAGCTTCAGTCAACGCAATATCAACTGCTCCATCGAGGAGTCGATAGAACGTTTTATCCCTGTTGTGGAGCGGGCTAAAGCGGCAAACATCCCTGTCAGAGGCTATGTATCTTGTGTGCTGGGCTGCCCTTATGAAGGAGACATCCCCTCGAGCGAAGTCGCTCGGGTGTCTGAGATCCTTTACAAAATGGGCTGTTATGAAGTTTCACTGGGTGACACCATAGGCGTTGGCACACCGCACAATGCCCGTAAAATGGTTGAAGCGGTGAGCCGCAAGGTTCCCGTCGACAAACTCGCACTACACTTTCACGATACCTACGGACAGGCGCTGGCCAACATTCTGGCCTGCCTGGAAACCGGAGTAAGTGTTATCGACTCTTCGGTTGCCGGCCTGGGCGGCTGCCCCTACGCCAAAGGCGCATCGGGTAACTTAGCCACCGAAGATCTCGTCTATATGTTACATGGATTGGGGATAGATACCGGCATAGATCTGCGCTTATTAGCGAGTGCCGGACACACAATAAGTCAGGCACTTGGAAGAACAACCGGCTCAAAGGTCGCGCTTGCGATGGGCAAATAAGGAGACAAGAATAATGGCAGGACTCAATAAAGTTGTAGGCAGTTATGAGCAGGCCCTGGAAGGCTTAAGTAATGACATGACCATAATGGTCGGCGGATTTGGCCTGTGCGGTATTCCTGAAGGGTTGATCTCACAGATGGTTACCTCCGGAGTTACAGGGTTAACCTCAATCTCAAACAACGCAGGAGTCGACGATTTCGGTTTGGGTTTGCTGCTTAAGAGTCGTCAGATCGATACCATGATCGCTTCTTATGTCGGCGAGAACGCCACCTTCGAGCAGCAGATGTTATCCGGCCAGCTTAAGGTAATTTTGACTCCCCAGGGTACGCTGGCCGAGAAAATTCGTGCAGGCGGCGCCGGGATCCCGGCCTTCTTTACCGCAACAGGCTATGGCACACCTATCGCCGAGGGTAAAGAGACACGAGAGATCGATGGTCGTCACTACGTACTCGAGCCGTCACTGACTGCCGATTTCGCCTTAGTACGGGCATGGAAAGCCGATACCATGGGGAATCTGGTCTTCCGTAAAACTGCGGCAAACTTCAATCCTATGATGGCAACGGCAGGTAAGATCACTGTGGTTGAGGCGGAGCATATCGTCGAGCCCGGAGAGTTAGACCCGGATCATATCCATACACCCGGCATCTACGTGAACCGTGTCATTCAGGGCAAGTTTGAGAAACGTATCGAGCAACGTACCGTTAAAGCCGCACCGGTTATTCTTTAAAAGGGAGGGAGACATCATGGCATTATCAAGAGAACAACTCGCGCAACGTGTAGCCCAGGAGCTTAAAGATGGCTTTTACGTTAATTTAGGCATAGGTATTCCCACCTTAGTAGCTAACTATATTCCCGAGGGAATAGATGTCATGCTGCAATCTGAGAACGGCTTGCTTGGCATGGGTGAGTTCCCCACCGAGCAGACCATAGATGCGGATCTGATTAACGCAGGAAAACAAACGGTCACAGCCGTCGATGGCGCCTCATTCTTCTCATCGGCAGAAAGCTTCGCCATGATCCGCGGCGGTCATGTGGATCTGACCGTATTGGGCGCCTTCGAGGTTGACGAGCAGGGCTCAATCGCTTCATGGATGATCCCAGGAAAACTCATCAAAGGAATGGGCGGAGCCATGGATCTGGTCGCAGGTGCAGACAATATTATCGTCACCATGATGCATGCAGATAAGAAAGGAAACTCGAAACTCTTGCCTAAGTGTGAGCTGCCATTAACGGGTTTCGGCTGCATCAAGCGGGTGCTAACTGACTTGGCATTTATGGAAATTAAAGATGGGGCATTCCATCTTCTTGAGCGTGCGCCCGGGGTTAGTGTTGAAGAGATCGTGGCTAAGACAGCCGGTAAGCTTATCGTCCCAGAGCATGTACCAGAGATGATTTTCTAACACCTTGAAAATGTGCCAACAAGAAACATAACCTTCTTAATAGCCCAGAAACCTAATCTGGGCTTTTTTATTGCCTAACCTCTCTCCTAACTCAACCTCCTGCTGCACCTCGCACCTCGCACCTCAGGCTTACGCTCACAAAAGTATCAAAAGGTTACGCCGGGTAATGGCTGGGACCACAATCAGATGTGAGGTTCTTGATAAAAAAACCGTAAACGCAACATCTGCGCCACCAATAAACACGACTGGACCACCAAATAATTACCACTCAAAAACCAACTGAACACAAAATCACTACAACCCGCTTACACACTGAAAGCATTGATGTTTTATTCGTTAAATACTCTCGAACTTGCTTGTTCGGTAGGTTTAATTTCAGTATATTCCGCTCATTATTAGTAATGTGAAATATAAGATTGTGAGCTCAAATAAACTACAGCAAGGTTTTACCCTGATTGAATTGGTCATAGTGATCATAATTCTTGCCATATTAAGTGTTATCGCGGCTCCTAAGTTCCTCTCTTTGAGCCATGAAGCACAGACATCGAGTCTCGAAGGCGTGGCAGGCTCTATCGCCTCGATGAACCAGATAGTGCACAGTAAAACCCAGATCGACGGCATCGCCGATGTAAAGGACTGCTCATATGACTGCAACGGTCACCCTAACTGGGACTCAATAATCGGATACTACTTTGTCGATGTCTCCGGCACGAAACTGTATGTATCAGATGGCTACCCTATGGCAGCAGGTACCTCTCAAACGAATACCATAGTAGGAGATAACTTCAAATCTGTGATGGGCTTGTCTGACGATGACTTTGTATTCGGAACCGGTGATAACGGCTCATTTGCCGCCGTCCCCAAGAAATTTGCACACAAGTTAGCTGACATTCAAACTGGCAAGTTCAAATGCCACGTCGAATATCGCTCTCCGGTTGCCTCCTACAACTATTATGTTCGCGCCGTTACCGATGATTGCTAAACATATACGTTAACTTAGCCGTTACTCAACAGGCTTGAGATACATCCGGACATTTTATACCTATCGGTATTAGCAGCTCTTTTTAAATACCAATCAGTATAAAGATGTGATCGCTCAGCGAGAGTTTAGCGCTTCTGAGGCAAGGCAACGAGTGAAGAGCATAGTTGTTCTACGTTCAAGCTCGTTAACACAGCATCAGAAGCGCTAAAGCTCGCCTGTTAGGCGTATTTTTGGCTGCCTACTTCTGCGTTGAATGACCACAAGGGAACAACCATTCCATCATCCATTCGCCTTGAATTAGTTGCCAATAAACACGCTGAGTAGATCACTTTCTTATACTGATTGGTATATCAATGTTCTACATTTAATAAGAGAGAAGCGTCAATGTCAGAGGTATTTAATGAAACTCAGCCTGCAAGGCGATGGAAAGGTCTCCATTTTTCAACTCACCGCCGTGTTCAGCATGTTATTTGCACTGGTGGGTTTCAGTTACAATGTCTGGCGTATGGAGATCACCGAATACAACAGTAATATGCGCTCGGCAAGTTTCGAACTCCTGCTGCAACTTTCTGAGCTGGAGGGGATCGTATACGCCGCCCATTATGATCAAGATACAGTGGCCGGAAACCCAAGAAAAGGTTGGATTAAGGTCAACTTGATCGCCGATTTGAGTATGATAACCGAAGCAGAAATCAAAGATTCGGCGATACTGCTCAAACAGGAGTGGCAGGCTAACTGGCAAACGATGACAGACAGTGAATCCAGCGCAGTGGCGGTGGTAGAGGCGATAGACCACACCCGCGAAGAGGTACGCCTGTTACTGTCTAAACTAGATTAAAACGGCGAGATAAGGTGACTTATCTCGCCGTTTCTTTAGAAACTTATAACTTAAAGCTTACAACTCGTGACTTTCGTTTAATCCCAAAGAAACTCTCGGAAATGTTTACGACAGACAGACTCATAACTCTCGTTACCGCCTATCGCCACCTGCTCACCTTCCTGCATAGGCTTACCGTCACCATCGAGGCGCACCACCATGTTCGCCTTTCGGCCGCAATGACAGATAGTCTTAAGTTCGACTAACTTATCCGCCCATGCAACCAGATATTGGCTACCTGTAAAGAGTTCGCCCTGGAAGTCGGTTTTAAGACCGTAACACAGCACGGGGATATCCAAGTTGTCCACGACGTGAGTCAACTGTCTAACCTGCTCTTTGCTTAAGAACTGTGACTCGTCAATCAAGATACAATGCAGCGGCTGCTCTTTAAGTGCCGTTTCAATCATGTTGGCCAGATTATCATCGCTTGCAAACACCTGAGCATCGGTCTCTATACCAATTCTTGATGCGACTTTACCTACTCCATATCTGTCATCGATAGATGCCGTCATTACTAAGGTATTCATGCCGCGTTCGCGGTAGTTATAAGAAGACTGCAATAAAGAAGTTGATTTACCGGCATTCATCGCCGAGTAATAAAAATAAAGTTGC
>Ga0070725_10001830_pt1 | contig 11505 bp, 10 predicted proteins | sample tdDd002_FD_69781 | JGI IMG/M metagenome (GOLD analysis project Ga0070725, IMG submission 69781) | Marine sediment microbial communities from the Atlantic coast under amendment with organic carbon and nitrate - tdDd00.2 | ecosystem: Environmental > Aquatic > Marine > Coastal > Sediment | place... | reverse complement strand
ACCATTAGCCAATAAAATTCCGGTATTACATTCATTTATTTGCAATTGCTCAGAGCTAGCATCCTTTTGTTCAACAATACCCACTACCTGAGCATTATCTCTAATTATACGACCATAGCCGGTTGGGTTATTTAGTTTAACGGTAAGTAAGGCCATACCGCCTTTTGGTTTAACTGCTATTAAGCTTTCTAACGTAGAAACTTTAGTTAATGGCACATCTCCATAAAGTACCAGTACATCTTCTTCATTAACAAACGGAGAAGCCATATCCACCGCATGACCTGTTCCCAATTGCTCTTTTTGTTCGACAAAAGTTAAGTCGTCACCACCGTTTACTTGTGAAAGCTGCTCTTTAAGCACATCACCACCAAAACCGTAAACAAGGTAAATATTTTCGGCATTTACTTGGCGCGCACTATCAATAACATGACTCACCATAGGTTTATCGGCAACGGGATGTAAAACTTTCGGCAAAGAAGAACGCATGCGAGTACCTTTACCCGCAGCTAAAATAACAACTGACAGCGACATATGAGATCCATTTAATACACTTAGATACCTTATTGTAACTAGGTTTACACCGCTATTTCCATTATTAATAATAAATTTAAACTAATGATGATGTTTGTTTTCAATAGAATTACCTTGGCTATCATAAAAACCACTACTGCCATGCTCAACAAAGCCGAGATTTATCATTTTTGCTAAAAATGGATCGGCTTCATTATCACCAATATCAGCAAAATCAGTGGTTTGATAATTAGCAACTTTATCCATGGCTTTAACTAATACTTGTTCGTCGTTATATACCTGTACCAACGACCATAAAATATCAGTATTTTTGTTTTTTATTTTCATATTTTTAATGAGTTTTTGCTGCGGTAACCACGTGATTTCTATATTTTCGGTAGATGTAGTTTTTTGATAGTGTTCAACTTGCTCGCAACCTGAGCCTGTTGTCTTAATTAATACCATTTTAGCAAGTGCTTGCTTTGATATTAAACTGCGCTTTAATTGCCATTGAGCATCTGATATTTTTTTACTTTGCTGATATTCAATTCCTCGTTGGTAGTGATCAAAAAATCGCGTTTTCTTTAATTGTTTATTCGCACTTAAATACCAAAGCGTTGTAATTTCTTTTGCAGCATCTTCATGCAGGACTGTTTGCGCAGTACGCCATATAGTAAAAGTATTATTTTGTATCGGTTTACCATTTTCATTAAGGTATTTTATTTGATATTCAGCACCAAGATTATTTTCATCTATGGAACATTCTGTTGCTGTTGCTGTTGCTGTTGCTAAAGGCAAAAATAAAATAAAAACTATAAGCGAGATAAGTTGTTTCATATGTGTTCGTTGCTCTACTAAAAAAGTAAAAGGGGACATAGATATGTCCCTGAAAAGTTTTACTAATAAAATCTACATTGATGAGTCATTAGCGCTATATCCACCAACATAATTCATCACGTGGTAAATTAAGCTTTGTTCATTAGTGCCTGTAACAAGTTGTGCACCCGGCCCGATAGCATAGACAGCAACATCTTCGCCAGCGTGTGTTTCAGAAGAGGTTGGTACAAGCGCCTCCTGATGGAAACCCGGAGACTGGGTATCAACATCGGTTAAATCTATACGACCTGTCACAGAATCTTCAGCGTATGTTGCATCGGCATTAGTTTCTGCCCCTAAGTTTCTATAACCTCGACCATTGGTATAACCAACAGTTGTATATGGCATACCATCTTTAGCAAGTGACGGCTCTTCTGCACCAATAGCAACAACTTTACCCAAGATAGGATTTCCGCGCTTAGGGTAACCGGCAATAGTAAATACATGGCTGTGATCTGCTGTTACTATAATTAGCGTATCTTCTTGATTGGTAGCGTCTATTGCTGTTTGAACAGCTTTAGCGAATTCAATCGCATCACCTAAAGCGTTATATGCATTACCCGCATGGTGTGCGTGATCGATGCGGCCAGATTCAACAGATAAGAAAAAGCCTTTATCGTTATTATCCAAAATGGCAATCGCTTTTGCTGTCATTTCACTTAAGCTTGGTTCACCAGCAATATCATTGCCACGATCTGCTTCATATTGCATATGTGATTCATTAAACAAGCCAAAAACACGATCAGTAGTCGAAGTATCAATAGCGTCAAAACTAGTTTGGTCCCAAACATAGGTACCATCTGGATATTCCGTCTGCCATTCGGCGGTTAAATCACGACCATCAGTACGGTCACCTTCAACACTACTAGCGGCATCTGGACTATTAAACGCAGCATCTTTTGGTAAGAAGTGACGGCGTCCGCCGCCCATTACTACTTCAATACCATCGACATCAACACCTGTATAACGCGCTTCTAAATTCGCTTCGAAATTAACTAACTGTGAAGCGATATCAATACAGCCGCTATCAACTGCTTCAATAGGCATATCAGAAACATCTTCCCAGTTACGATCTGCAGATTTAGCATAAGTTGCTGCTGGCGTTGCATGCGTAATACGCGCAGTAGACACAACTCCGGTAGATTTACCCATTATTTCTGCTAGTTCAAGCGCAGTAACCATTTCATTACCACTTACAGAAGAGCAATCACCACGGACGATATCTTCATCAACACCTAAAACACCAGCATCTGTTTTTATACCCGACATCATTGCAGTCATAGTGCCTGCTGAATCAGGAGTTTGCGCATCCACATTATAAGTTTTAGCAAAGCCAGAAAATGGAAATTTGTCAAAACTTAGCTGATTTTCTTCACCCATCATGCCTTTTTGCTGCCCTTCTAAAATACGCGCAGCTGTAACCGTTGACACCCCCATACCGTCACCAACAAATAAAATGACATTTTTTGCACTACCTTTAAGGGCTTCAATTTCTGCTGAAGAATTAGCAAATGCAATACTCACATTAGATTGCACGCCATTGAGTTGTTGATTGACTTGTTGCCAAACATTTTCTGCAGCACTAACTTCCTGTTCACCTGCGGTATACCACGTATTGTATGTGTTTGTTGCAATGTCTGAACTTGCAAGTTGCGTAACCGAAGGTACACAAACATAGTCTGTATTATTTATTTCTGACGCCGCCAGTTCACCGTTATTGTCGCTGTCTAATCCTGAGTCAATTTGAACACCACCGTTACGGCACATTTCATTGCCAACAGCTAACTGAGTTTGATTAACTAAGCTAGTTAAGCCATTTTGACCATCAGTTCCACTTTGGCCATCCTTACCATCATCACCACCGCAAGCAGTAAGTGCTACGGCTAAAGAAACAGTTACCCCAGATAAGATAAATTTATTCATTATTAATATCCTCTAAATTCTTAAATAGCCATTTATTGACTGACTAAACCTAATGCTTTGTTAATTAAGTGAAAAACAACACTTTGCTCTACTGTGCCTTGGACAAGATGTGCACTAGGGCCACTGGTGTGGATTGAAATGTCTTCACCTGCATGAGTTTCAGAACTTAAAGGAACGGTTGTTTCTTGATGGTAACCAGGTTGTTGTGTATCAACTGAAGTAATATCTACGCGACCAGCAACTGAATCATCGGCATACACTGCATCAGCATTGGTTTCAGTGGCTAAGTTGCGATAACCTCGACCATTAGCATAACCAAGTGTTGTGTATGGCAAACCATCTTTAGCAAGTGACGGTTCATCAGCACCAATTGCAACAACTTTTCCTAAAATTGGATTGCCTCGTTTTGGATAACCTGCAATGGTAAATACATGACTATGATCGGCAGTAACAATGATAAGTGTTTCTTCATCATTTGTTGCATCAACCGCTGCTTGAACAGCTTTAGCAAACTCAATAGTATCTGTTAATGCTGAACTAGCACTGCCGGCATGATGACCATGGTCAATACGACCAGATTCAACCATTAAGAAATAACCTTTATCATTATTATCAAGTACATCAATTGCTTTAGCTGTCATTTGAGACAAACTTGGTTCACCTGCAATATCATTAGCGCGATCGGCTTCATATTGCATATGTGATTCGTTGAATAAACCTAAAACTTTAGACGTTGTTGCAGCATCAATAGCATCAAAGCCCGCTTGGTCAACAACATACTGACCTTGTTCATATTTAGCTTGCCATTCAGCCGTTAAGTCTCGACTGTCTGTGCGATCGCCTTCAACTTCACTTGCCGCATCAATACTATTAAATGACGCATCTTTTGGTAGGAAATGGCGTCGACCTCCGCCCATCATAACTTCGATACCATCGACATTTACGCCTAAATAACGTGCCTCTACGTTTTTTTCAAAGTTTACTAACTGCGAAGCGATATCTTCACAGCCGCCAGTAATAGCAGCTTCTGGCATATCAGATATATCTTCCCAATTACGGTCTGCTGATTTGGCATAAGTAGCAGCTGGTGTCGCATGGGTAATACGGGCTGTTGAAATAATTCCTGTAGATAATCCCTTAATTTCAGCAAGTTCTAATGCTGTAACCACTTCGTTGCCAGCGACTGTTGAACAATCACCACGTACAATATCTTCATCAACACCAAGTACACCCGCGTCACTTTTAAGACCCGACATCATGGCTGTCATAGTACCTGCAGAGTCAGGCGTTTGCGCATCGACATTATACGTTTTAACTAATGCAGAATAAGGAAAGGTTTCAAAGCTTAAATAACCTTCTTCTCCCGATTTACCAGCAAGTTGCCCTTCAAGAATACGCGCAGCGGTTAAGGTAGATACCCCCATACCGTCACCCACAAACAAAATAACGTTTTTTGCTTTAGTAGATTGAGATTGTTGTAATTTTTCTAATACTTTAGCTTGGCCTTGCTGGTACCAAGCATTATTCATTTGTTCTGCGGGTACTGATTGTGCGAATGCTGAACTTGATAGCACACTTGCAATAACCAGGGTAAGTCCTTGCTTAATCATTTAATTTTTCTCCGATAAATAATCGTTATGTTTTATAGAACGGAGTTAAATTAATGAAGAGCAATGAATATTGAATGACAGCCAAATGAAGTTTATTTGACGTCAAGGTGAATTGCGTAAAGTGCTTGTCTTAAAAAAGTAATAAATGGGCATAAAAAAAGGTTATCTGTAAAAACAAATAACCTTTTTATTCACTAAAACTTAGTGTTTTCTTTAGTATTTGACGCTTAAACTTTTTTCTTAGCCGCTTGAATTACACGTAATTGTGCAACTGCACGTGCTAGTTCAGCAGCAACTTCAGCGTAGTCCACATCATCGCCATGAGCGTTCATATGATCTTCTGCACGTTGCTTAGCTTCTAAAGCCGCTTGTTCGTCAAGGTCGTCAACACGTGTTGCAACATCCGCTAACACAGTAACATTGTTAGGTTGAACCTCTAACATACCACCAGAAAGGTAAATAACTTCTTCCTCTCCGCCGTACTTAACGATTCGCGCCATACCAGGTTTTAGTGAGGTCAGCAAAGGCGCGTGACCAGGCATAATACCTAATTCACCTTCGCTACCAGTGATCTGTAATGATTCAATGCGACCAGAAAATAGTTCTTCTTCAGCACTTACTACATTCAGATTTACAGTCGTTAAAGACATTTTGACCTCCTAATTGGCGACTAATTATCGTTTAAAAACGTTAGTCGCCAGCCTTCATTACATGTTTTTAGCTTTTTCAGCTGCTTCTTCAATAGAACCAACCATGTAGAAAGCTTGCTCTGGTAAATCATCAAACTCACCTGCAAGGATGCCTTTAAAGCCAGCAATAGTGTCTTTAAGTGATACATACTTACCAGGAGAACCCGTGAATACTTCAGCAACGAAGAACGGTTGAGATAAGAAACGCTGAATCTTACGAGCACGGTCAACAGTTTGCTTATCTTCTTCAGAAAGCTCGTCCATACCCAAGATAGCGATGATATCTTTAAGTTCTTTATAACGTTGTAATACTGATTGAACGCCACGTGCAGTTTCATAATGCTCAGCACCAACTACTAATGGATCTAGTTGACGTGAAGTAGAATCTAACGGGTCAATCGCTGGGTAAATACCCAATTCAGCAATAGAACGTGAAAGTACAACAGTTGCATCTAAGTGAGCGAATGTTGTTGCTGGGCTAGGGTCAGTCAAGTCATCCGCAGGTACGTATACCGCTTGGATTGAAGTGATTGAACCTTTCTTAGTTGAAGTAATACGCTCTTGTAGAACACCCATTTCTTCAGCAAGTGTAGGTTGGTAACCTACCGCAGAAGGCATACGGCCTAGAAGTGCAGATACCTCAGTACCAGCAAGTGTATAACGGTAAATGTTATCAACGAAGAAAAGTACGTCACGACCTTCGTCACGGAATTTCTCAGCCATAGTCAAACCAGTCATCGCAACACGAAGACGGTTTCCTGGAGGCTCATTCATTTGACCGTATACTAACGATACTTTATCAAGTACGTTTGAATCATTCATTTCGTGGTAGAAATCGTTACCTTCACGAGTACGCTCACCAACACCAGCGAATACAGAATAACCACTGTGTTCGATTGCGATGTTACGGATAAGCTCCATCATGTTAACGGTTTTACCAACACCAGCACCACCGAATAAACCAACTTTACCACCCTTAGCGAATGGACATACCAAGTCGATTACTTTGATACCAGTTTCTAATAGTTCATTAGACATCGCTTGCTCAGCATAAGCTGGCGCTTCACGGTGAATTGACCATTTTTCTTCTTCGCCGATTGGGCCAGCTTCATCGATAGGCTCACCCAATACGTTCATAATACGACCCAAAGTTGCAGTACCTACTGGAACTTGGATGTTATTACCTGTGTTTACTACGTTCAGACCACGACGCAAACCGTCTGATGAACCCATAGCGATAGCACGTACAACGCCACCACCTAATTGCTGTTGTACTTCTAGTACTAAGCCTGAAAGGTCACCTTCAGTTACATTTAATGCGTCATATACCTGAGGTACAGCATCTTGTGGGAATTCTACATCCACAACTGCGCCAATGATTTGGACGACTTTACCTGTACTCATGTTTAATCCTCTAATCTTTTGCTCTAGTTAACAAAAACCTTTGCCTACACCGCTGCTGCACCTGCACAAATCTCACTCAATTCTTGAGTAATACTTGCTTGACGAGCTTTGTTATATACCAATTGTAAATCATCGATCAAGTCGCCTGCATTGTCTGTTGCAGCTTTCATTGCAATCATACGTGCAGCTTGTTCACATGCGAGGTTTTCAACCACGCCTTGGTACACCTGAGATTCAACATAACGAACCAATAAGTTCTCAAGAATTGCTTGAGCGTCTGGTTCGTAAATGTAATCCCAACGATGCTGTATTGCGTCATCATCTGACTTAGGTAAAGGTAAAAGTTGATCGATTGTCGGGGCTTGCGTCATTGTGTTAACAAATTTGTTATACACAATAAACAGCTTGTCAATCTCACCATTGTCATAAGCATTCAGCATAACCTTAACACTACCGATAAGGTCTGTTACTGAAGGGTTATCACCTAGCCCTGAAACTTGTGCGGTTACTTTAGCGCCCATATTGTTGAAGAAGGCAGTTGCTTTAGAACCAACAACTGCAAATTCAACTTCTGTGCCTTTTGCTTGCCACTGGGCAGCATCAGATAAAGCTTGCTTAAACAAGTTAATGTTTAAGCCACCACATAGTCCACGGTCGGTTGAGACAACAATATAGCCAACACGCTTAACTTCACGCTCTTCCAAATAAGGATGGCGATATTCTAAGTTACCACGTGCGATGTGACCGATCACATTTCGCATATTTTCAGCGTATGGACGAGAAGCAGCCATGCTATCTTGCGCTCTGCGCATTTTAGAAGCTGCAACCATTTCCATTGCACTGGTGATCTTCTGAGTGTTTTGAACACTCGAGATCTTTGATTTAATCTCTTTACCACCGGCCATGACTAATCTCTCCGAAAACTTAAACTAATTACCAAGTTTGTGTAGACTTGAATGCTTCAAGTGCTGCAGTCAAACCTGCTTCGATATCTTTATCGTAGCCACCGTTTTCGTTGATTTTAGCCATCAACTCAGCTTGTTCACTGTTTACATAGGCATGCAACGCTGCTTCAAAATCAGTGATTTTGTTAAGCTCTACGTCGTTTAAGAAACCTTTTTCAGCAGCAAATAAAGATACCGCTGTTTCTGCAACAGATAATGGGCTGTATTGCTTTTGCTTCATCAATTCTGTTACACGTTGACCATGCTCTAATTGAGCACGTGTCGCGTCATCAAGATCTGATGCGAATTGAGCAAAGGCCGCTAGTTCACGGTATTGTGCAAGTGCTAAACGGATACCACCACCAAGTTTCTTGATGATTTTCGTTTGAGCAGCACCACCAACACGAGATACTGATAGACCAGCATTTACCGCTGGACGAATACCTGAGTTGAATAAATCAGCTTCAAGGAAGATCTGACCATCAGTAATCGAAATTACGTTGGTTGGTACGAATGCAGATACGTCACCGGCTTGCGTTTCGATAATTGGTAAAGCAGTTAAAGAACCTGTTTTGCCTTTAACTTCACCATTAGTGAAACGCTCAACATATGCTTCGTTAACACGAGCAGCACGCTCAAGTAAACGAGAATGAAGATAGAAAACGTCACCTGGGTATGCTTCACGTCCTGGTGGACGACGTAGTAGCAATGAAATTTGACGGTAAGCAACAGCTTGCTTAGACAAATCATCATATACGATCAACGCATCTTCACCGCGGTCACGGAAGTATTCACCCATAGTACAACCAGAATATGGCGCTAAGTATTGTAATGCTGCAGCTTCAGAAGCTGATGCAACAACTACGATAGTGTTAGCTAAAGCACCGTGCTCTTCAAGTGTACGTACAACGTTAGCTACAGTAGAAGCTTTCTGACCGATTGCTACGTATACACACTTAATGCCAGTGTTTTTCTGGTTAATAATTGCGTCTAATGCGATCGCTGATTTACCAATTTGACGGTCACCAATGATAAGCTCACGCTGACCACGACCAATTGGAATCATTGAATCGATTGATTTGATACCAGTTTGAACTGGTTGATCAACAGATTTACGATCGATAACACCAGGCGCTACCATTTCAACAGGAGCAAAACCATCGTTTTCGATAGGTCCTTTTCCGTCAATTGGCTCACCCAATGTATTTACTACGCGACCTAAAAGGCCACGTCCTACTGGTACTTCCAAAATACGGCCAGTACCTTTAACTTTCACGCCTTCAGCAAGGTCCGCATAAGGACCCATAACTACCGCACCTACCGAATCACGGTCAAGGTTTAACGCGATAGCGAAACGGCTACCAGGAAGTTCGATCATCTCGCCTTGCATTACGTCTGCAAGACCATGGATGCGAATGATACCGTCAGTTACAGAAACGATAGTACCTTCGTTACGAGCTTCGCTGACAACGTCAAACTGTTCAATTCTTTTCTTGATCAGTTCAGCGATTTCAGTGGAATTCAGTTGCATGCTCTATTCCCCGTTAAGATTGCATTGTTGTTGCTAAGCGGCTCAGTTTACCTCGTACTGAACCATCTATTACCATGTCACCAGCTTTTATTACTAAGCCAGAAACCACAGTTGCATCAACCATACAATTGAGCTTTACTTTTCGAGCTAAACGCTTTTCAAGCGCAGCGCTTAATGTAGTTACTTGATCTGCTGTTAATTCAACAGCAGAAGTTACGTCCACAGCAATTTCTTTCTCATATTCAGCTTTTAATTCACTAAATTGAGTAACTACTTGTGGTAGCACTAACAAGCGTCCGTTTTCAGCCATCACTTTAATTAAGTTTTGACCATTACTGTCTAGTTGATCTTCACAAACTTTTAAAAATAAGTCTTGTGCTTGTTCAACTGATGCGCCACCTGAAAGGTAGCTTGCCATTGTTTCGTCTTCAGAAACATGAGCAGCAAACACTAGCATAGTTAACCAGTTGTCTACCGCATTGGCTTCAACAGCATACTCGAACGCTGCTTTAGCATAGGGACGAGCGACGGTTGTCAATTCAGACATAGCTCATTTCCCTCTTAAAGTTCAGCTACAAGTTTATCTAAAATGTCGCTATGTGCAGCGGCATCAATTGAACGTTCAAGGATTTTCTCTGCGCCAGCTACTGCTAATACAGCAACTTGTTGACGAAGTTCTTCTTTCGCTTGATTACGTTCAGTCTCTATTTCTGCATGACCAGCAGCTAAGATTTTAGCCTTCTCAGCTTGTGCCTTCTCAGCAGCTTCTTCAACTAATTGCGTTTCACGCTTTTTAGCAGCTTCGATAATTTCAGCCGCTTGCGCTTTCGCTTCTTTTAGTTGAGCAGTCGCTTTTTCTTGTGCTAATTCAAGATCTTTAGCAGCACGATCAGAAGCAGCTAACCCGTCAGCAATAGTTTTTTGACGAGCTTCGATGGCACCGATAATTGGTGGCCATACATACTTCATACAGAAAATTACGAATACGACAAATGCGATCATTTCACCAATAAAAGTGGCATTTACGTTCATTTGTGTACCTCCTATTAAATATTACTTAAAAAAGACTTAGTTTTTATTAGCCAATTTTAACGAATAGGATGTATAGACCCATTGCAACACCGATGATTGCGATCGCATCGATAAGACCAGCAACGATGAACATTTTAACTTGAAGTTGTGGTGCTAGTTCTGGTTGACGAGCAGCAGATTCTAAGAACTTACCACCTAATAAACCAAAACCAATAGCTGTACCTAAAGCGCCTAAACCGATAAGTAACGCTGCAGCTACATATAGTAAACCTAAGTTTTCCATTTTTATCTCCGATATTTAAAGTAAAGTTTAAAGTTAAAAATTTTTATTATGGGCTTCCTGCCCAATACAGTTAAGAAGAAGCAGATTATTGCTGCTTCTTAATGATTTAGTGATCTTCGTGAGCAAGACTCAAATATACAATGGTCAAGGTCATAAAGATAAATGCTTGTAATGGGATAACCAACAAGTGGAAAGCAGCCCAAACAAAGTGCATTGGCAATTGGAATAATCCAACTGTTGCAATTAAGATGAATATCAATTCACCCGCATACAAGTTACCAAACAAACGTAGAGCTAGTGATAATGGACGAGCCAATAATGTCACGGTCTCTAGTAAAAAGTTCACTGGGTATAATGTCCAGTGACCAAAAGGTTGAGTTGTTAGCTCTTTAATAAAGCCACCAATACCTTTTACTTTGATTGAGTAGTAGATGATTAACCAAAAAACACCTAAAGCTAATGCTAGTGTCATGTTGATATCAGTAGTAGGTACAGCTTTCATGTAATGAACGCCCATCGCACTAAAGATTTTTGGAATTAAGTCAACTGGAACCCAGTCCATCGCATTCATTAACAATACCCACACGAATATGGTTAATGCTAAAGGTGCAATGACAGGATTTTTGCCATGGAAAGTACTTTTAACACTGTCATCAACGAACTCAACGATCATTTCAACAGCACATTGTAATTTACCCGGCAC
>Ga0070725_10001829_pt1 | contig 11514 bp, 7 predicted proteins | sample tdDd002_FD_69781 | JGI IMG/M metagenome (GOLD analysis project Ga0070725, IMG submission 69781) | Marine sediment microbial communities from the Atlantic coast under amendment with organic carbon and nitrate - tdDd00.2 | ecosystem: Environmental > Aquatic > Marine > Coastal > Sediment | place... | reverse complement strand
CAGCCAATTGTAAGTCCAAGTGCTTCTAGCGTTGATCTAAGTGGTACCAAGGATCGTCCATTTTCGTCGATGAATGGTGCACCTGTTTCTTCTGTGTAATTGATTGCCTGATCATTGGCTTTAATGATGATTTGGTTTGCTGAACTTAATACCATTGAAGTTACAAATAACATTACAACAATGACTAGTGTTTTTAATCTCTGATTCATTTCATACCATTCCTTATTTTTATTTGTCTGCCTACATATTGTATTATATTTTACATAGTTGAATAAGTTAAGATTGGATTTTGCTTGGAAAAAACACATCAAATACTAATTAGCATTTGACGTTTTTTTTAACTAACTGCCTGCTACTCGATAGTATGCAAGTTTTGATTTTGGTGAATAAAAAACATACAAATGTCCATCAAAACTGAAATGCAATCTGTGTTCTTCAGACGGTGTTTTCTGATATGCTTCTGGATTTATGACAGCGTGTTTTCTGTTTGATGGTAACATGCAAACAAACTTCATTACTTCATCTGTCTTTGGGCACCTTGGTATAATGGTTCCTTGAAACCATATTGGGACACCACCAACTATTTCATGTGAAATAGCTGCTGCTTCTATTTCAGACAAGTTATAAGTTGGATTATAATATTTCTTTTCAAATTCTAGGGGTAAAACATATCCTATACCCTTGTGCCAAGCTGTTGAATGGTAACCAACAGAAAATACTGTAGGTTTTAATGGGTCCGAATAATCAAAAAAGATTTCGTCGCTACATTCATCTATTGGATAAATTAAATGCAAGCACTCTAACCCCATCCACTCAAAGGAATCATTCATACAATTTAGGCTCCCAATGTATTGTATTGGGGTCTTAAATGCATTGTATTGAGGTACTTCAAACCTGTCAGGTAATTTGCCCCCTATTCTAAGTGAACCTTCTGATGATTCTTTAAAAGCAAACAGTTTTTTTTCTTCAAGCCATTCTTCTTTTATGGGCACATTTTTACACAAAGTACGTTCGTTATATTTCTCGTTTATTTGAAGAATTTTATTATTATGGTATACACCTTGTATTTCTCTTTCAAAATCATATTTCAAAAAATCATATGTTTCTTTGTTTGTATAATGGGTTTTAATTTCTGCTTCAATATCATTGGTTTCAAAACTTGTAAAATGAAGTAGTTTTGTATTTTTTAACTTACTATCATAATTTAATGGACTGTATGATTCTTCTCTATAATCTTTCTTGTTTATTCGATTGCATATTTTCTTTTTGTGAATCTTTTGGTGTTCTTCTCTTAATCTAAGTAAACTTGTAACACATTTTTTTGATACAAGATGTCTGTAGATCCGTTTCTTCTCAACACCAATGATACTTATGCATACAATCTTTGTTTCATCATATAGAGAAACAGTGACCGAGATATCTGATGAAAAGGTTAAGTTTATACTAAATTCATAAGCACCGATCCCACCAATTACAGGAACTCCACCCCTCATTTTCTCTAATGACTGCAATAATGTATCAATTTCTGTATTATCCTTAACTGATGCTTCATATTCTCCCAAATTTAGAATAACTTTTGCATCTTCTAGTTCAGATTTACTTAAATCAGATTGATTTATAAGACTTGTATCATTTTTTATACCAAACAATTTTTTTAGCATATATCCACCTTAGTATTATTTTATTTGCCAAATACAGCTTTTACATTTTTAGAACCTAAAAGAGCGTATAAAACAAATCCATTCATTACTAGAACAATTAGTCCTGTTATTAAAAGCATTGGTATAACGATACCAGACACTAATTGAAGAACACCAATAACCAGTCCGATACCAGCGAAAACAATACGAATAACTCTTGCTGTACCACTTCCACGATAAAGATGATAGGCAAGTAGTGCTGTGACGCCAATACCTACCATTGCTCCTAGAATTATAGGTCCATTTCCGCTACCTGCATTTACAGTTATCCCACCATATTGGTCTGATATACTCTGTTCAAGCATTCTGGTACGCATGATTTCGGTCCATGCATTTATAGCTGAAGAAAATACACTTAAAACAATGTCCATAATAACTACTATTAGTAACATCTTTTTACCTTTTTTAATAGCTTCTTCGTGTGCTTTAATTTCTACAGATTGAAACATTACTTCTTCATTCATCTTAACCCTCCAAATTCTTTTCTCTCTGTTATTTTACACTTTACAATCAATTTTATCATATTATTCCACATTAGCCTTATAATACTTATATCTTTGGAGCTTTCAATTTCATGAATTAAAAACTGTGAGGCATTCTCTTGGGTCACGGGTTGCAGATCTGCAACCCCTACGAATGGTTTATGTTTTCCCCCATTATCGTCTAATCTTAAGTAGCATTTCATATTAGTAGAAGAAGGACAGAAATATCCAGTCGTTACAAAGTATTTAAATCTCAAGCATCCATTTTACCTTCAAGAGGCCATCTGCATCCTGTTCTAATTCAATGAGTCTACTTTTACACATTTCGTAAGAATGGCAGGACGCCATGAATCCATTGCTCAGCATGGAGGCTGAATCAATGGTGATAGAAATGTGTAAAAGTTGAACTCCACCAAATAGAGTTTAAGGATGTGGGGCTGATTGAAGGTATATGGATGCTTTTTTAGATTAATAGTTCGATTTATCGAAGTTACACAGGGTTTTGCATTTATTAATAGGATGAGAAGGACAGGATATATCCTGTCGTTACAAAGTACTAAATTTATTTATAGACAAATAAAAGCCATGCAGTTTGCATGGCTCAAAGGGGGGAATTGTGTATCGGATCTACCAGAATTTCCACTTTTTCAGACTCTTACCAAGGCTGTTTACTTTACCTGATATAAACTTTTGTCCGTAATCGGCTACACCTTTGACATAGTCTGCCCCCTTATCTGAATAACCTTTCATAAAGGTACTGCCATAGTCTGCAAAGCCTTTTACGAATTGTGCTCCATGTTCACTTGCTCCAGTTACAAATTGCTTGCCGTATTGGTTTACACCTTTAAGGTATTGGTTACCGTGCTCATTAAAACCTTGCATAAAATCGTCACCGTAGGTGTTTACGTTTTGGACAAAACTACGGCCGTAGTCTTGAGAACCTGTTATAAAACTTTGTCCATAGTCAGATACATTGGATACAAATTGGCCTCCGTACTGATTATAACCACTCATAAAGTCTTTGCCGTATTGACTGTAGGCATCCATAAAGTCGGTGCCATAATCTTTAAAACCTGTTACAAAGTTTTGACCATTTTTCTTAACACCTTGTAAGTATGCTTTTCCACTTTCGTTAAAACCGGCCATAAAGTCCTCACCATATTGGGTTGCTTTGTTTACAAAGTCACGTCCATAATCGGCTGCTCCAGTTACAAAGTCTTGACCAAAGTCGGTGACTCCTTGAAGGTATTGCCCACCATATCTATTAAAACCGGACATAAAGTCTTTTCCGTAGTCACTGTAAGCATCCATAAAGTCTTGTCCATGATCTTCGAGTGCATTTATAAATTGGGCACCATAGTTATTTACGCCTGCTACGACCTCGCCTCCATAGTCATTAAAGTTCTCCATAAAAGCATCGCCCTGTTGCTGGACACCTCGCATAAAGTCGCGACCATGCTCTGTATAACCAGCTACGAATTGCTCGCCGTAATCTGTGGCTCCGGCTACAAACTGACTGCCGTATTTTTCGACCCCAGCTAAATAGTCTGACCCAAAATCTTGAACAGCGTTATAATAATCTTGCCCATAATCGGTTACGCCTTCAACAAATTGTTGCCCATACTCAGTTGCGGCATCTGCATAAGGTTGCCCAAATTCTAAGGCACCTGTAACATAGTCTGCACCATAGGCTTCGTAACCTTGTACAAAGGTTTCTCCAATGTCCTCTGATAGGTTCATAAAGTCGTTTCCATAGTCTTCTACACCTTGTACAAAGGATGCGCCATAGGTTTCTACTTTATTTAAATAGTCTTCGCCATAGGTTTCGAGGTCTTCTTTAAATTGCTCACCATATTGAGCTAGGTTTTCTGTATATCTGCCACCATAGGCGTCTTCTAGAACATCTCTTACTGTATCAATAGCCTCTGAGGCTGGTTCTTGATATTGGGTTGGTAATAGAATAGTTAATCGGTCAGCTTGTAACAATGTCTCTTGGGTAATGTTGTTAGACATAGCTAAGGCTTGGCTACCCGACTGTATCATTTGACGTCGGATTGCTTCTTGGTCTTGTCTGGATACCGTTACTTGGAAACCAACATCTACACCACCTAGTACCTTAATGTCAAAATCGGCACCAAAAGTAAGCCCTTCTTCATTATTACGGGCTGTTATACCATAAAGTGCACCTGCCTGTACACCTGCCGACCCACTACCTGAAAAACTGAACGCACTGCCACTATCTGTCCGATGACTTATTTCTGTACCAAGGGATTGTCCATACCCTGCACTGGCACCACCACGCGCTGTTATCTCTTCACGGTTAGCAATCATGGTCAGCTCGCCTTCGCTTTTAGCATATACAGAACCTTCGATAGCGACGCTTGTATTGCCATCGGTAAACTCTACTTGGCCTGTTGCCTCAGCACCTGCATAAAAGGTACTTTCCATGTGTACACTTTCCTTATTAATCTCTGCATACCCCTCAAAAGATACCTCTGCTTTTACTGAGCCTGTTAGGGTTGTATCCAGTTGCGTACCCATTATGTCGTTACTTACTGTAACGGCATGTGTGTGTTCTGTACCAGCACCTAAAGCCAAATAGGCTGAGTTTTCATCGACCCTAGATTGATTAAAGGTGTATACGCTACCAGATCCTTCGTATACAACCTGAGCGTCTCCGTTGTACAACATTTTGCTGGTATCGTAAGACAAATGTTCTTCTCTTATGGAGAGTTGAACTGGTTCGTCTAATTTTGATTCTTGCGTATTTTGTGAAGGTTGATTAATTCGTTTCCCTGTACTTAAACGCTTGGTAATAGCGTCGTTTGTCAGTTGATTATTATTCAATTGTTGACTCATTTTCTCCAAGTTATTGGTAGAGACCCGTAACATGGTCCTCATCTCCCTAAAACTACGTTTCGTTAACATATTGTATATTATGTTTATACCCATATTTCTTGGGTATAAATTAATTTCGGTTTATTTTGGGGGCATTCTTTGGGGTCACGGGTTGCAGATCTACAACCCCTACGTATGGTTTGATTGTTTTGTTATTAGTTTCAATGATCTTTAGATTTTACGCCTAATCATCCATTTACCTTCAAGAGACCATAAAGAAGCAGGTCACAATGACCTGCTTCTTATTATCCCTAAAATCTATTTACTTTTCATATGCCCCTATATCGATTTGCGAATCTCTTGGGTTACCATCTCTATCTTTTGTTACTTCTGAGATAGTTGTACCAGCATTAATGGCTAGTGAACCATTTGCCAGATGGTAATTATGATTAGATGCATCTGTATAACTTGAGGTATCAACTACCATATTAGATGCATCGTTTGCTTCAGATGGTTTTGAGCCGTTTGTGAATAAACAGTTTTTAACTTCAAAACCGGCCCCATAGCCACCAGCTGATTGGAACAGACTTGCATTGCCTGTGCCAAAAGTTACGTTATATATATGCAGATCGATGATATCATCTTCATAACGAATTGGTCTTTGATTGTCGTACAGAACTGCATTTTTTAGTGTAACAATAGCTCCGCCTTTGCTACCTGGACCACGTAATCTAAATCCAATATCACTATCGTAAACAGTTACACCGTCGAAAGTTGCTTCTATATGATGTTTCATATTGAAAGCAGCTGCATTGGTTATATAATCGCTCTTCCATCCGTAGGCTGTAACATTGTTAATGTATATTCGGCCTCTTGGATTAGATGTGTAATGTTTTGTATCTATTGCGTTTTCACCCGGATAAACACCTGCTGGTGCCCCACCTCTTGCAGTTGGTAAGGGTCCATTCCATAGCGTACAATCCTCAACAGTTACGTTGTCCCAACCACCATATTGGAACTGGAGTGCATCGCCAGATACGTAATAGATTTCTGTACTCGTAACTTTAAAATCATGTACCCCACCTGTCACAATACCATGAGCGTCACGTCTTACATCGCCATCTACCCATATTGCATCATGGATTTTACAGTTATTAATACGCACACCTGTAATACTGCTCATGTCTACGGCGTCTCGTCGTGTGTTCATAACTTCTACATTATCAAGTTTAAAATAGTCTGATCCACCACCTATTTTCAAAATGTCTTCATTACCCCAATCGCCATCAAGTGTTAAGTCTTGTATGGTTATATAAGGCGAATAGGTGATAAAAACAGTGCCGGCTCTTTTTACAGTTACACTATCCTTATTAACACCACGAATAATAATGCGATTATCTTCTGAAGGATTCTTGGATGAAATCAGAATTTTCTTGCTAGGGGTGTAAGTTCCTTCTTTCAAAATAATTTCGCCACCTGTTGTTATCATAGATATTGCTTTTGGTATGGTTTCAAAGGGCTCTTCCAATGTCCCCGGATTACTGTCTGAACCATCTGGCGAAACATAGTATGCATTATCGACTGGTGGTTGAACATCTGCTTCCTCAATTATTATCGATAAGACTTTTTGAACAACGCTTTGATCATTCGGTTTCCCAGAAGAATCTTGTAATTGAATAGTTACATCTGTACTAACTGTTGCTTCTACAGGTGTCCCTGTTATATGTCCCGAATCTGATAGGACTAAACCTTCTGGTAAAGTACCCGCTGCTATCGACCAAACATAGGGTGTTGTACCGTCTTGTCCTTGAAGTTGGAAATTGTAAACTTCATTGACCTTACCAGTTGGTAAAGATGAGCTTGTTATACTTGGTGCGATCCATACTGGATCTGCAGCATCAATCGTAATGGATAGTGTTTTCTCATCTGTACTTTCGTCGCTTGGTTTACCAGATGAATCCTGTAATTGAATGGTTACCACTACCACTGACCCTATTGTTGCCTCAACAGGTCTACCTGTTATTTGACCCGCTTCCGATAAAGCTAAACCTTCTGGTAAAGTACCACTTACTATGGTCCATGTATATGGTTCTGTTCCATCTTGTCCTTCAAGTTGGAAATCGTAAGCCTCATTCACTTTACCCGTTGGTAGAGTTGATGTTGATATACTTGGTGCTAGCCATTGAGGTTCTTCGTCTGACTCTACAACAGTGATTCTGAAAAGAGCTCTACCTGTACTCAGATTACTCTTTTTACCTGATGAATCGGTTACTTTGATTTTAGGTTTAAATGCCTTATTTTTTATTTCTGTTGGGATACCGCTTATGACACCTTGTTCACTAATGGTTAAGCCTTCTGGAAGAGCAGCTTCGTAAAGTTCCCATGTATAAGGGGCTACTCCACCATCAACACTCAGCTCATAATGGTATTCTTGACCCAAGGTAGCGTCTGGAAGTGTACGTTCTGATTGTATGATGGGCTTTGTCCATGTTGAAGCAGGTACATAAACTTCGCCTTCTTCAGTAAGCACCATGATTCTGAACAGTGCCCTACCTGTACTCAAATTACTCTTTTTACCTGAGGAATCGGTCACTTTGATTTTAGGTTTAAATGCTTTATTCATTATTTCTGTTGGGATGCCGCTTATGACACCTTGTTCACTTACTGTTAAGCCTTCCGGCAAGGCTGCTTCGTATAGCTCCCACGTATAAGGGGCTACGCCACCATCAACACTTAACTCATAATAATATTCCTGACCCAAGGTTGCGTCTGGAAGTGTACGTTCTGATTGTATAACTGGTTTTGTCCATGTTGAAACAGGTACATAAATTTCGCCTTTTTCAGTAAGCACAGTGATTCTGAAAAGCGCTCTACCCGTACTCAGGTTACTCTTTTTGCCTGATGAATCGGTCACTTTAAATTTTGGTTTAAATGCTTTATTCATTATTTCTGTTGGTATACCGCTTATAACACCTTGTTCACTTATGCTTAAACCTTCTGGTAAAGCCGCTTCGTATAGCTCCCATGTATAAGGGGCTACGCCACCATCAACACTCAGTTCATAATAATATTCCTGACCAAAGGTAGCGTCTGGTAGTGTACGTTCTGATTGTATGATGGGCTTTGTCCAACCAGAATCACCATAAATTGGCCAAGACATGATGACCAACATAAGGACCAACAACCATGCAGTATTCTTCTTCATACTTTCCCTCCTTATCCCATAATTAATAACATCATTAAGGATAGTTTTCTCTTTTTACCATTGTATGGTTGTTGGCAAATACATACAATAATGCAAGCTATTCATCTTGCATAGAACGCTGTACCTATTCGTATTACTTAGTTAGGCACCTTAAGATTTTTCAAAGGGTCATTCTTTGGGGTCGCGGGTTGCAGATCTGCAACCCCTACATATGGTTGCTGGTTTATCATTGATCTCTATTATTTCTGATTTTCCGCTTAAGCATCCATTTACCTTCAAGAGACCATCTGCATCCTGTTCTATTTTAATTAATCTACTTTTACACATTTCGTAAGAATAGCAGGACGCTATGAATCCATTGCTCAGCATTTAACAATTTAATGTATTAATTATGGTTTTAACTTTACCTCAAAAGAAATGAGTTTACTTATTGAATCCATCCTAAAGTTGATTGAACTTTAAAGATTGTTTTAAACATAATGCGTGGTGAAGGCATGGACGCCGAAACAGAAATGCGCCACAAGGACGTGGTATCATTTCGGTTAGCATTATTTTTAAAACATATTCCACTAATTCAATCTAAAACTTTTGTGGTTTCAATAAGTAAACTCATTTCTTTTTCCACCTATTTGAACAAAAGGATGCGGGATTGATTGAAGGTATATGGATGCTTTTTTGATGTATAAGTTCGAAGTATCGAACTATCCATGATTTATGCTTATTTATTTACATAAAAAAGGAAGGCTAAAAGCCTTCCTACATTAAAAGTTCTACCCTACACTTCATCTACTATAATCATTCCTGTACCTGGTTCCCATTCAATTGATAAGCCAAATGTTTCTAGGATAAATCTGAGTGGTACGTAGGTTCTGCCATTCATTATGCTACCTGGTACATCAATTTCAACTTCTTCACCATTCACAAAAACTGTACCTTCATCGAGGTATATAACGATTTCATTATCATTGTCTGGTTTTGTTATGGTTACTGTTCTTTCTGAACCGTTCCATGTAACTGTAAAACCAAAATCTTCTGCAATTATTCTTACGGGTACGAGGGTTCTTCCACTTCTTATAACTGCTGGTGTATCGAACTTAAAAGCTCGACCACTAAAGTAAATGCCATCGTATGGAACGATACTATCATTTGGATTTTTCTCTTTTATTTTTTTACCAGCTTGTTTTAAAGCATTGATTTCTTTATTAGAATATATACTCTTCAAGAAATCTTTACGGCGATCCTTTTCTTCAAAGAAATCGTTTTTTGCTTCTATAAAAGCTGCTCTTGCTTCATCTAGAGCTTCTTTCAACTCTAATAGTTCCTCTTCAGAAGCTCCGTCCTCTTTAGCCTCTTCATATGCTTCTTCAGCTTCATCCTTTGCTTCTTCTGCAACGTCTTTAGCTGCTTCTGCATCGTCTTTACTTGTTTCCCATTCATCTTTTTCTAGTTGCATAATACGTTTTACTATTTTGCTAGCAAGTTTGTAGTCGCCTTCTTCGATTGCATCATCATACATTCCTTCAAGTTCAGTAACATCTGTAATTGCTTCTAAATAATCATACTTGTCATCATTGTCATCATCGTCGTCATCGTCGTCATCGTCATCGTCGTCATCGTCGTCATCGTCGTCATCGTCGTCATCTTTATTAAGCACATCAATGGCCTTATCCAAGGCTTTTACAGCATCTTTGAGAGCGTCTTCTAGTTCTTCGTCTGGTTCATCTTTGTCTTTTTCAGTATCATAGAGGTCTTCAAGTTCTTCTAGTGTTTTACCTTCTAGTTCGAAACCATCTGCCATTTCGAGAGCATCTTCAAACTTATCAATGGCTTCTTCAATGTCTTCAATAAAATCCGTATCGAGAGGATCTTTCTCTTCTTCTAAATCAAGTTTTTCATTAAGTGCAGTTAGGGTTGCGTCTTCAAAAATATAGTCAGCTGCAAATGCATATGTGAAAGTTGACACGACCATTACCATAATTAAGGTTAAGGCAATTTTTATCTTCATTTGGTTCTCCTCCTTTGAGTTTCGCCTATTATATTATTCGATAAAAGAGCTCTGATTATTAAGGTAATATGATAAAAATCGGCCTGTTGACTGCGAAAGAGCATATATAAATTAGATACCCATATTTATATTACAAATTTGAATTATTACGATTTATTGAATTGTATTTTTAGTATTGTTTTATAGTTTCATCAATTATTTTGTTATTAAAAGTTTTATGTAGGTAATAATCTTTATCTATAAGTCTAAAATAGCCTCACACCAATTTTAATATACTAGCATGAGGCTAATTACTATGTTCTTACTTTAGAGCGAATGGATTTAGAATTTTCTTGGTATTGGTCAATCTCTTTATTCTTGTAAAGGTATGCATTAGCTGGGCATATATTATAGCACTTTGTACATGCTAAACAGTTTGATTCAAACTCAATTTCTTCATCTTTAAAATGTATGTTTCTAGTTGGACATTGTTTAACACATGCATTACATTTTGTACATTTATTAGAATCAACTGAAAGAGTCTTTTTTGCAAATCCAGGTATAAACACTTTTTGTGCAAGTTTATATTGAAGTTCAAGTAAAGTACGTGGTAATTCTTTACGCTCGTCAATTAGGGCTTTCCCTGATTTAAATGCTTTAAATACTTGGTCAAGCTTAGTTATATTATCTTCATACATTTTTATCATTTCTGGTTTGCTTGCCTTTTTATTTGAGAACATATAAAAGTTATTTGGCATTAAGTATGCTTGAGCTGCTACTACATTAATGCCTGCTGTTTCGAGAGCATGGGCAAGTGATATGTGACCAAATGCTGTCCCCCAACTATGGGTTATGAATGTCATAGCCTTTGCATTAGGATTTTGCTTTTTATTAATGTTGGTAGAAATGAATTGGATTAGCTCTTTAGACGCTACCTTTGAGTATGTAGGTGAACCTAGTACAAATAGGTCATAGTCTTCTAATTGTCTTTTATGGTTGTCTATATTTATCATATCAACTTTGTATCCTGTTTCCTCTAAGTTCTCTTTATACACTTCTCCTACACGATATGTATTTTTAGTTCCTGAAAAATATACTACTGCTGCTTTCATAATAACCTCCAAAAGTGAATTTCAAATAAATAGTCCAAATTTGAACTTAATTGAAGTTTAGTACAAATCCGTACGATTGTCAAACTTTTTTCCTCATATATTTTGTACCCCATCTCAACCCCTTTATTTTCAACAATTTAATAACATTGTTTTATTTTAGACCATTTCCGTACCTTTTCACAAAAGATCCACT
>Ga0070725_10001825_pt1 | contig 11529 bp, 7 predicted proteins | sample tdDd002_FD_69781 | JGI IMG/M metagenome (GOLD analysis project Ga0070725, IMG submission 69781) | Marine sediment microbial communities from the Atlantic coast under amendment with organic carbon and nitrate - tdDd00.2 | ecosystem: Environmental > Aquatic > Marine > Coastal > Sediment | place... | reverse complement strand
AAATATGTCTACGTACGAAATACAAAAAACTGAAGTGTCAGAAAAGTTAGGACGTATAGTTAAGCTAAGGTCATTCGGATTACTTCTTTGGGTGGTTTTAGTCGGTATATACTACCAGATCGACGCGATGAATAATTACTTTGCTCTTGCTATTTTACATCTGGTTGTATTAAGTATTGGAACGCTCATTTTCCGGCTCCAAACTTCAATTAATAAAATCGAATCAGAGATGCAGCCACCACCGGAAATAGATCTTAATGCAGATAATGATAATACGAGTCGCGGATACAAAGATAAGAGCAGAAAACATTTCCAACATGTTATGATTCTTGCACTAGTGTATGTCGCCAGTATTCTTGTTATTTTCACTAAAGTGGGCTTTCATATTCCAGAACCATTCGGAAGGATTCAAGATGGTGTCTTCACAATTGTATTGACTGTGTTTACAATTATTATATTTAGGTGTTTGAACTCGTTGAATAAACTGAGTAAAGAATAAATAAGGTCAACAGGAATCACATCACGAATAGATGTGATTCTTTTGTTATGTTAAATGGTATAATGGTACTTACTTATAATATTTAACATTATACGGGGGTAATAATGGATGGTTTAAATGAATGGTTCGAGGGATTTGCAGAACCTTACAAAGACGAAATGTACTTTATTAAAAGAAAGGCTGAGTACGCATCAAAACTTATACACTACCTGATATTCGCAGTTGCAGTGCTTCTTGGACTTGAGGCTATTCTCGTGGGTGTAACAGCATACAAGCATATATCAACAGTCTGTGTGTTCATATGCTTTGGAAGTATACTTCTATTGATCAGAAAAAAGCATCTTGAACTTGCCATAAATATATTGATATTGGCTGGATTTGCTCGGCTGTTTATGATCTATTTTTATCCAACACCTTTTCAGTTTTATGTGATGTCATTGGTAAACATTGTAATCATTGCGGTGATACACGCACGGGCTTATCAGATAAGATGTGTTTATATGGGTGTACTTTTAATGATGATTGGTAAAATACCTGTTTACTTTCATATGGTTAACCAAGGTGAAATTCATTGGAGAGCATATACGCAGTCAATTTATGCAGTTATATTATATGCCATTTTCATATTGATGACTGAGTTTATTGTGAACATTATCAATCGTGAGATTTCTACGTCTCAGCAACTTCAAGCGAAAGCGCAAACAGATCATTTAACGGGTCTATATAATAGAAGTTTCTTTTGGGAGTATCAATCTAACCTTGAGAAGTCCATAGAGCACTATTCTATTTTATTGCTGGATATTGATCACTTTAAAAATATCAACGATACATTAGGTCATCATGAAGGGGATCAGGTATTGATAAAGTTGGCTCATATTTTGAAAAATGAAGTCAACTCCTTTGGTCAAGTCTATAGATGGGGTGGCGAAGAGTTTCTAATATTTCTGCCAAATACATCTATACAAGAGGGTGTAATGTTTGGAGAACTTATCCGAACAGCTGTAGAAAATGGTTCCTTGTGTGATGCTATTCACGTGACTGTGAGTCTTGGAGTTGAGGATAATCAAAACTCGTCCAACATTGAAGATGTGATTTCTAAGGCAGATACAGCCATGTATACGGCAAAACAGGCTGGTAGGAATCAGACTCGTGTTCACCGGGTATCCTAATACGTTTTGATTGGTGGGTGTTCCTATGAACGATCAGATTATTAAAACCTTTTATGAGAATAGAAATGATGAGCATGCAGAGGGCATGACGAAGTATATGAAATATAAATTTCCGTTTCTTGGCATTAAACGGCCAGAACGCTCAAAGCTTCAAAGAGAAGTGATCAAGCAATATAAAAAGTCTAGTGAGATAGACTGGGATTTCATTAATAAACTATGGAGCTTACCCGAACGCGAGTTTCAGTATTTTGCTATTGATATACTCATTGCATGTGATTCAAAGTTAAAGTCCGACGACTTAGTTAAAGTCAAAAATCTGATCATACAGAAATCATGGTGGGATACAGTAGATTTATTGGCCTCCAAAGTCACGGGAGCTATTGCAAACTCTACTCCTGAAGTGATAGCAAATACGATCTTAAAATGGAGTCAAGATGATAATCTCTGGCTGAAGAGAACGGCCATTCTATTTCAGCTTAAGTACAAAGAAAACACAGACAAAGATGTTCTTAGCCAGGTTATTCTCGAGAACTGTGACACTGATGAGTTTTTCCTCAACAAGGCCATCGGATGGATTCTAAGGGAGTACTCAAAAACCAATCGAGACTGGGTTGAGTCCTTTATTTCAAGGAATACACTCAGTAAACTGAGCATCCGTGAAGGTAGTAAGTATCTGTAGCATTCAATAAATAAATCTAGTTTAGGACCTCATTATTATGGAGGTCCTTTTTTAATACCTATGATTTGATTATCAATCAGGGCTTTTTTATATGCTTTAGAGGGTAGAATATAAATGAGGTTTTCTTGAGAATGGAAGAAGTGATTTCATGAACATATTAAAAAAAATTCTGATCAACTTACTGAAGCTGATCTTCGTAATCATAGTGATCACAGTAATCGCAAAATTATCTGATAAATATGAAGAGCTCCCGTACTGGCTATTTATAGTAATCATAATGATCGGCGTCAATTATAAAAAATAAAGCGGAAGTCTTAGTCACGCTGACTTAAGATTCTATTTTTGTCAGCAGGGTATATATATGATTGGTAAAGGTTTCTACAAAAGGAGGTATAACATGCGAAAATTTGTTGTGTTCCTTCTGGTGATCACCATGGTCATAAGTAGCACTTTAGCAGGATGTAGTCCATCATCAGAAGATGTCAGAGAAGCAGATGTGAGTACTGAAGAGGCCATAGCTCCACTTATATCGTTTGATTTTGAAACGAGTGACGTGACACAAAATCAACTAATTGACTCATTAGACCCTGAACTGGTTGATATTTCGAGTCCGTTTTATATACCAGAAACGTTTATACAATACTTAAATGATGCAACCTACATTGAAACCAGGGATATCCTTATAACAGATATAGTGATGAGTGCAAGTAGAATAACTGAATTGGCGGATCAACTCAATGAAGAGATGATTCCATATCAAAATGATCTATTCGGTGTTTTTGATAGTTTTATTGCACTTGATGAAGAACTCCCTTATATTTATGCTGCTTCAAATCGATATGCAGATGCACTCCTTGAAGAAAGCATACTAGAAGCAAATCTAGAATTTGCTGGATTTGATGGACATAGTGACTTTGTAAATGCATCTATCATATATATGTATGTTCTAGATGCTGAAGCTTATGGATTAAAAGTAATGGACCATCTAAACTGGATCACAACAGATGGTGCCAATCTCTATATGGCATCTGAATTAATTGGTGATGCAGAGCTTACAGAAGTTATGAATGTATTTAAGCAGTCCATGTTAAGTGCAGACACTTCAATGGAAACAACCATGACTGAACTTGCTCAGGAGATAATGTTTGTACACGATGGTTTAAAGCGTCTTGACGAAGCTGATCAATACATGACTTTAGCAGGAATGAAATTTATTCAATCACAGCTCCCAGAATTGAGAAATATATCTGCTGATCTAGAACCGAATGAACATATTGATGAAATTGATATAGCAGCAATCTCAGACTTTATTGATTTAATGGAGGTTTATGCCGCTGGTACAGAGCTTCTGTATCTTGAGGACTCCAATTACGACTTGGCACTGGAATCGTGGGAATGGCAGCAATTTGTACAGTATCCTGATATGAAATGGTACGATCTTATGCCAATAAGTTATGCGGCCGTTTCTTCACAAACAGCAGCTGAAATGACAGCCTATCAAAAAAAGGCAAAAGAAGTTATGACTAAAATGCCACCTGAAGTTAAGGAGAAAGCAGGCCTTTTTGGTAGTATCTGGAACAACGTCCAGTCTGCGGCTAGTTGGGGTGCAGGTAAAGCGAGAGATGCTCGACAGGGTGTTGGCTATGCTCTTGACTACACGGTTGCTATGAGAAAAAGTGCAGTAGATAAAGGGATGGGCTACTACTATAATCTCTCTCAGAAAGACATAGACGATGCAGTTGCTAAAAATTATGCTCAAGTCGAAGAGAACTACAAAAAAGGTATTGCAGGATCTACAGTTATGAATGATGCAAAACAGTTCATTCAGAACATAGAAGATCTTCCTGGTGAAATTTTATACACAACAGTGGGAGAAAATGCGGTTACCAAAACAATTGATAATACATCAAAATTCGTTACTGGTTGTTTTACGAGTTTCGCTAAAGGTATGTTCACAATAGGTGATGGAAAGGCAACAAATTCTCAACTCGCCAATGCAACATTTGATGTGGCAACAAGTTTTGTTAGTGTTACAAAAGTTGCTAAATTTTTTGGTGCTCCATTCGTAAAAGCTGGAGCAGCAGTAACTGGTGCTATTGGCAAAGGTGCAAAAAGTGTTGTAACCAGCATTGCAAAAACAGGAAGTAAGTATGTTGGTAAGTTCTTAGCAAAAGCACCGCCATTATTGGGCACTGAAGTTAAGAAGAATTTAGGTAAGATGGTCAATGTTTATTCAAAGTATTGGTACGATGGAGCTGTAAATATAACTAAGAGTATTGGTGGCATAATTTCAAAGAAAACAGCACCAATGGTATCAAGTATTAAGACATTGACAAACAAGGCTGTAAGTTCTATAAAGAACAGTTCCATTGTTAAGAAAATTGTTAGCAAAGCCAGTGACTTTGCAGGAGACATGGGAAAAATACTCAAGGAAAAGTTGGGTGACAATTTTGCTGATTTTATGGCAAACTACGTAGAAACAGAAGGTTGGAATGCAGTCAAAGAAGTCAACGAGACGCTTGAAGCCATTTATGATCGTTTTAAAAGTATAAAAGCAGTTGAAGATATGGATGCACTTGTAAAAGCAAAGAAAAATAGTCAGTTACCAAAACCTCAAGACATCAAGATCATATCAGACAAGAAATCAAAAGAGGCCTCACAAAAGAGTGGCTCTAGTCAAAGTACTGCTACCACAGAAACACAACCTGAACAGCAAAGTGCAACTGAAGTTCAGCCTGAAACCAAACCTGAAATAAAACCTGAAGTTCAACCTGAACCTGAACCTGAGCCTGAGGATACAGAAGAAAATCAACCAAACATTGATCCAACAGAATTTGAGGGTACGTATATTGGGTCAGCTTCCGAGATCGTGTTCTATGACACTGACGCAGGACAAATGTCATTCCCTATAGGCAGTGAACACAGCACAGTACAAATGACAGTACTTGATGACGGGAACGTGGTCTTTGCCATTGCCATCTACGGAACACAAATGTTCGACTTTGATGCCACCGTTTCTACAAGTCAACCGGCAACTTATAACGGTAGCACTTTCACATGTAGATTTTCAGATTTTGAAGGTGCAAATACGACTGTAAGCGGCAGTATCTCGAAGGGTAGCTTTAATGGCTCTATCGGTGTATACGATGAAAAGAATACTCGTATTGGACATATATCATTTGGTTTGATTGGTAATTAGGATCATATAATAGAGCTGAAAGCCTTGATTTAGCTGCACGTTTGTAATTTTTACAAACACCCCCTTTAATTATTGTAATATCATAAAAGTCTATTGCATGATGACCATGTTATAATACATTTGAAACAGAGTTTCAGGAATAATAAATCAATGTTTCAAACTATAATAACAGGGGGCTCACCATGACATTCAACCGTAAACACTTAATAGCCGATTGCATCCTATTACTGGTCGCACTGCTATGGGGTACTACATTCGTCGCATCAAAGTATACACTCACTTATTTAACACCTTTTTTCATCATATCTACACGATTCATAATGGCCTTCGCCATGATGTCGCTTGTATTTAGAAAACAGTTTAAAACCATAAACAAAGATGAGCTTAAAGGTGGAATTATCGTTGGTACCATTCTATTTATTGCATTTGCAACACAACTGATTGCCCTTCAATATACAGCAGCGGGGAAGCAGGCTTTTTTAGCTGGTACCTATGTTGTAATGGTTCCATTCATAGTATGGGCAATTAGCAAAAAAAGGCCCGACAACAGATCGTTTATTGGTGCATTCATATGTTTCCTAGGCATCGGCTTTCTAACACTTAACGACTCTTTAACTATCAGCTTTGGAGATAGCCTTACAATGTTCAGTTCGTTATTCTTTGCAGGTCATATTATTTCAACAGATCATTTTGTAAAGAAGATGGACCCTGTAAAACTAACAATTGTACAATTTGGTACAGTGGCAGTATTGGGGACAACAGCCGCTTTTATGTTTGAACCCATCCCAACGAGTATGGACTCAAATGGCCTATTAGCCATTCTATATCTTGGTATCTTATGTACAGGCATTGCATATTTTCTTCAAACCTATGCTCAGAAAGACACACTTTCTACACATACAGCTATTATACTAAGTTTAGAAGCAGTCTTCGGAAGTGTATTATCACTCATTGTTTTAAAAGAAGTATTTACATTTAGAATGGTTATTGGATGTATTGCAATTCTTTCAGCAATACTTGTCATAGAGCTTAAAGGGAATTCTGATTCAGAAGAAAAAAATAGCGAACTGAAGGCTTCTTAGAGTTATTTTGAAAATGATTTTAAAGGCGCATCCAGAATATTTAATGAATATTCTGGATGCGCCTTTTCTTGTCCAATTGTACTAAATAGCAACATTTTGGATACAATATCAACACCTGTAATACCAACAGATACAAAGCTATATAGAAAGGTGTAAAATGTGCATATCTGCCTTTAAAATGATAAAATGAAGTACAGGAAAAAAACATATTTAACACCTAAAATTTAGAAGTAAAAAGGGGAATTGACTATGATTTATTATGCAGACACTCAAATTACAGTTCGAGACATTCGAGAAGATGATATCACCGCGTTATTTCCTTGGTGGATAGACCGTACTTTGAACAAGCACGATCCAAGACCGCTTCCTAATGATCCAGCATCCTTAATCAAGGAATGTGAAAGTTATTGTGACAAGTTCAAAAGAGAAATCATGAATGAGGACAGCAGTCTCAATGTGTATAAGTACTTCATAATTACAAACTTAGATGACGAACCCATCGGTTTCATCAATACATTTAGCTACAGTGAGAATATGGACGATGCAGAAATGGGTATCTTCATAGGAGACAAATCATACTGGAGAAAAAGCATTGCTTCAAGAAGCATGCAAATTGTAATGGATCATTACTTCAATGAAATGAACTTCAAAAGATTACATATTGAAACGGGTGAGACCAATGTATCATCTATCGGATTATTTGAAAAACTAGGATTCAACAAATGTAGCGAAGACCTTGAAGACTGTGGTTTTAAGTATGTTGTAATGGAGAAACTTAAAGATAGATTAGAAGGTTAAACAGAAACTATAAAAGGACTGTACAATATCAAATGATATCGTACAGTCCTTTTCATTAGTCGAATACAATTTGATCTTTGCCTTTTTTCTTTGCAGCATACATGGCTTTGTCAGCACGTTCTACAAAAGCTTCCAACGACTCATTGTCCTTTTGTAGAGCAACACCAAAGCTTAAGGTGAAATCTTTTAAATGAAAGATATCTTGGTTATCGAGGGTAATTGTAGATTCAGATATATTTCTTCTAATTCGTGTCGCTATGGTTCTTGCAGTTTTGTAATCCCCATCTGGAAGGAGAAGAATAAATTCGTCTCCGCCATAACGTACCGCGATATCATGTTCATTACGAATCGCTTTTTTAATACAATTTGATACAACGTTGATTGCTTTATCTCCAACAATGTGACCGTAGGTATCATTCACTTTCTTAAAATCATCGATATCTATCAGAACAAGCGCGTGACTGCTCTTTTGGGTTTCATCTTGACTTGATCGAAGTTTATAATACTCGTTCAGGTACTTGCGGTTATAAAGCCCAGTCAGTGAGTCTTTAATACTATCATCGTAATAGGCTTGTTTTTCAGTTTTGATTTTTTCAATATGATGTTTCTGTTTGAAGAAGTATTTAATGAGTCCGTATGAAATAATTGTTATACCAATGGGTTGAGTCACATTTTCCAAATGACCAACAATGCCACCGCCTATGTGAAATACTTCATCTATAAAATCGGAATAGGTATGTGTGAATTGAAACAATAAACCTATTTGTAATTTGATATAGAGAGCATCATTCTCAACAATTGAAGGTAGTAACATGATCCAAATTATATATTGGGACATCAGTAGTCCTTCAAAAAACATGTCATCATAGCGTAATTGCTTTACGACTGGATAAGATGTAACGGCTAGAGTTATACACATAAAGATCATTATCAAAATCGTTGATAATAACAATCTATTTCTAAAATGAATTGATTTAATAATAAACATCTCCTTTTACATATCAAACTAAGCTACAAAAGTCATTATAACCGAATGCTTATCATTCGTAAATCGAAGATTAATGATTATTCTATTATTAGAAATACCCCTTATTAATGGTCTTGTATATGTTAAAATGGTAAGGGTGAACAATAAATAGAAGGAGGTCTATCATGAACTTAGAATTTAACATTAAACTTGGTCTTCAAGAAGACTTGAATCTTCCTAAAATCACACGTACGGCTGTTAGAGCTGTTGTTATGCAACAAGATAAAATATTACTCATTGCAAGCGAAAGAGGAGACTTTAAACTACCAGGTGGTGGTGTTGAAAAAGGTGAGGCATTTGAAAATGCACTTCAAAGAGAAATCAGAGAAGAAGCAGGTTATACAACATCAAATGTTGGTAAAAAACTTGGGCAAGTCATTGAAAGTAAGATTGACGACTATGATTCAAATAAGGTCTTTGAACAGATATCACATTATTACATGTGTGATGTTACAGGAGAACAGATAGATCAAAAACTGGATGTATATGAGTCTGTCCTTGGATTTGTTCCAGTATGGATTGATATTGAGAGTGCTATTAAGCTGAATGATAAATATCTGAAAAACCATCCAACAACCAAAGGGTGGACAAAGCGTGAAAATCTAATTCTGAAGAGAATCTCGGAATTAAAAGACTAGGATAGTTTAATTCCAGTTAACGAAAATTATAAAAAAAACAATTAAACCCGTCAACGGACCTTCAGTCTGTTGACGGGTTTAATTCTGTATAAATCTTATATTTTGCAAAATAAACCATATATATACCCAATGATATTGGGTATAAACACAATAGATACATTTACACATTTGTAATCGAAATTCGCAGGTTTAGTACCAGCAATCAGTGATGGAATAAAGGAAGTGAGTTCAATGTTGATTACAACAGGAAACAATCTTTCAAAAATACAATTTCCAATGGATCCAAATAGAATGCCAAAAACAAAACTCACTGAAGACGAAAAAAAGGCTAAAAAGCAGAATGATGCACAGAAGGTCCCTAACTCAGACAAGACCGATCAGTTATCATTAAGAAACGAAGCCATGACATATGATAAAAGCAAAATGCTCTACAACAATAAAGCTCAAGTTCTTTATGAAGGCTCAGGTGGGTTTTATAGTGCTGCCTCAACAAAGGTTGAAGCTGATTCTGCTACTATTGCAGTAGGTGCTGGTACAGAACACAATCAGTCCATAACAGTGAGCGCGGATATAATGGGGACTCAAATAGATACAAAAGTTTCTGGTAAAGTTAAAGCAGAAGTTTCATTTGAAGGCTACGCTCAAATGGATGACGAAAGCATTCATGTCGAAAGTAGATATTACGCAGGAGCTGAAACGACTGGAGAGATCGAATTTACCGATGGAAACACAACTTTAGCGCTTGAGGGATCTGTATATGCAAAAAGTGAAGGCGAGCTTGTGATGATTGCCAACAAAGAGGAACTTACAACAAGAGGCGGAGCGACCGCTGGTTATGGGCAATCACTTGGTACATCAGTGAGTCACCGTACTGCAAGCGGCAGCAGTTTTGCACTTTCCGGAAGCGGCTCAGCAGGTGTTCAAGCCGGAGCTATTTACGGATTAACAGCCAAAAATAACGAAGAAGGTCTCACTTTTGGTGCTGACTTTGATGTTAAGATCCTTGGTGGTGTCGATGTTGGTTTTCAAGTTACTATTTCTAGAGAAGATCAAACTCATATATTAAGAGCACTTACCGACGCTGATAGAGAAGCAATGGGTTTAACGAGGAATATATCAAGAGAAACACTACAGCAGGCTAGAAAACTTACCGTTTACGTGCCAAATGAGATTTCACAACCCGTTAATGATGTAGCAGGTGAAGCAGTCGGCGTCGCTAAAGATGCTTTAGAAGAGCTTTATGGAGCTCGGTATACAGAGGTTTTACAAAAGTATGGCGAAGCATTTAAAGAGGGTTTAAAAGAATATGGTGAAGAATACTTGAATAACGTCGTTGAATATGGCGAGAAGTTTATAGAAGGCGTAGAGACTTATGGAGAAGCTTTCGTAACAAATACAACTGAATACGGCAAGGCGTTTATTTCAGGTGAAAAGTTTTATGGAGAGGATTTCGTAAAAAATACCTCTGAATATGGCGAAGCGTTTGTTGAAGGTGTAGGGATATATGGTGAAGACTTCATGACACGTACAGCTGAATATGGCGAGAAATTTATTCAGGGTACAGAGACTTTTGGCGATGACTTTACAAGAAATGCTATTAGATATGGCGAGGCATTTATTCAAAACGCTGAAGAATATGGAGAAGAATTCATAACAAAGGCTGCTGAGTATGGCGGATTATTTATAGAGGGTGTAGAGGCTCATGGAGAAGCTTTCATAACAAATACAGCCGAATATGGCGAGGTATTTGTTAAAGGTGCGGCGTTTTACGGCGAGGAATTTATAGCAAATATCGAAGAACATGGTGAGGACTTTGTAGAGGGTATCGAGACTTATGGATATAAGTTCATAGAAAATACAGCTGAGTATGGTGAGTCGTTTGTAGAAGGAGCAGAAGCATACGGAGAAGAGTTCGTAAAAAATAGTGCTGAGTATGGTGAAACGTTTGTTCAAGGTGTAGAGACTCACGGTAATGAATTCATCGAGAATACTGCTGAATATGGCGAGAAATATATTGAGGGCTTCGAAGAATTTGGCAATCAGTTCGTTACAGGCGTTAATGATTACGGAAGTGAGTTTGTCGAGGCGGCCACCGAACACGGTGAGCAATTTATGACAGGATTCACAGAACACGGACGAGATTTCGTGGAAGCATTCGATGAATATGGTAATGACCTCATGGAAGGTCTTGAGCAATATGGTGGACAGTACTTCGAAGGTGCAAAAGACTATGGTAAGGAATTTGTCACTGGTGCTCAGGAATTCGGGACAGATTTTATGAATGCTTTTAGTCAGTATGGCGATGATTTCATGAATGGATTTAGCCAATATGGCGAAGCGTTCATCGTAGATGCAACAAAAGATGGAGATCAGTTTATAACTGGTTTCAACGACTATGGCAGTGATTTTATGAATGCAGTTGATCAATACGGCAATGA
>Ga0070725_10001822_pt1 | contig 11534 bp, 11 predicted proteins | sample tdDd002_FD_69781 | JGI IMG/M metagenome (GOLD analysis project Ga0070725, IMG submission 69781) | Marine sediment microbial communities from the Atlantic coast under amendment with organic carbon and nitrate - tdDd00.2 | ecosystem: Environmental > Aquatic > Marine > Coastal > Sediment | place... | reverse complement strand
TCGTAAAACGCCATGTTACCGCCGATCAACAGGTTGTCAGTGGCGGCCCAGGTGGCCTCAATTTCGACACCCGTCGTCTCTTTGCCACCGAGGTTGCTTAGAACCGTAAGGTAGCCGCCAGCAGGATCCGGAACCAGAGTGCTGTTTTGTGCGTCCTCTTGATCCATTTGGAACGCCGTGACCGCGAAGCGAACCCTGTCGTAAGAGCCTTTCAAACCAACTTCGAAGTTTGTTACATACTCTGGCTCGAGCACGGACTCGAAAAACTGGCCTACAGTACGCGCATCATGGTGGAAACCACCTGATTTGAAGGCTTCCGAGTACAACGCGTAGAGGTTGAGGTTGTCGTTCAGGGCAAAGGTTATAGACGCTTTGAGCGAGAAATCATCCCAGCTTCTTGAAATATCCAGAAGCTCGTTGACGCCGATACCCATCGGGTTTCCTTCGTCACCACAGTTGCCATTGGCGTCTACATTTAGCGCGCAATCAGTTGTAGGGTCGTAGTAGTCCTCGTATCCCGGCGATGGGGAGCCAATCGGAACCGGGAAATTACATCCACCTGCTCGTCCATAACACTGGTTGGTGAATTGGTAATCCTTCGTTTCGTCGGTATAACGGCCACCTATAGCCACTTCAACTCTGTCACCGATATCGAAAGCAACTTCGCCGAAAATACCGAGCGATGAAGTATCAGACCAGCCCTTGGCGGTCAGCCAGTGTGGGGGGCGTGACGCTGGCACTCCCAGTCCAGCGTTATCTCCGCGATAAGGTGCGCCGTTATTCATTTCCAGCCGGTATTCCGAGGCATCGAGCAAGTAAATGCCAGCGAGCCACCTGATAGCGCTGCCGCTGCCATGATTGTCGATACGGAGTTCCGTAGAGTAAACATCTGCTTCGTTCTGGACATGCTGATCCTGGATGACTTCCGGCGTTGAGAAGATATCGTTGATCACTGCATGCTCACCAAACTGCAAACCGGTGAGCGACGTGATATTGATGTCTCCTCGGACCCAGCCCAGCTCGCCCGTCACGAACGTCATGTCCCTGTTTTGATAGAAACCGTCTCGCGGCTCGGAGCTGATCGACGCTTTAAAAACGTTGCAAGGCGCCGTGTATTCGTTGATGAACCTGGGCTGAACCAGCGATGGCTGCGTGCAAGACTCGTGACGTCGCGCCGGAGCATCACCCCGGTCGACCATTTGCTCGAGCTTCAAATACGCACTGAAAGTATCACTTGGCTCATAGAGCATGGAGGCACGCAATGCCCAGTTGTTTTCACCTTCAAGGGCCTTGCCCGTATTCTCGTCTTCCAGGTCACCGTCGTATTGCTTGTGATTAGCTGCAATACGGACAGACACGTTGTCGCTAACGCCGCCGCTAATGTGGCCGCCAACGCCAAAGTAATCGCGCGTTCCCAGCGAGGCATTCGCAGATGCGCTGAACTCCTGGCTCGGCTTTGCCGTGACGAAGTGCGCAATGCCCAGCGAGGCATTACGTCCAAACGTCGTACCTTGCGGTCCGCGCATGACTTCGATGCGTTCCATGTCGTAAACCGGCGGCGTCATCATGAAAGCCTGCGTTATCGGGACGCCATCAACGACCATCTGTACGGACGACTCCAGCGATGCGTTTCCGCTGTTATAGGACTCGATACCACGCAAGGTGTGTCCGGGTTGGGCCATCGTGTAGTGACCCCAGGTCGCGCCCGGCGTCAGTTGGAGCGCATCGCTCAGGGTGTTGACGCCCTGTTTTGCCAGGTATTCCGCGTCGAGGACGTTCACCGCGAGCGGTGCGTCATTGATGCTTTCCTCATAGCGCCTGGATGTTACGACGATTTCTTCGAGAGCTGCGCCTTCTTGCGCATTGGCAGGCCCGGATGGAATCGCCACCGCGACAGCTAGAACAGCCGCTGCCAATGACATCTGCTTGAGATGCGTAAAAGTAAAAAGGTCCTGCCTGGATCTGGTGTTCATTACTTCCCCCTGGATCGATACAACACTTATCCGGCACCGCCGGACGACGTTTTTGAAGATCTCAATTATCCGATATTCATTCGAATGTGCTTTATTTTGTCGATATTACAGAATTTTTTTACTCTTTTGCGACTTTTTTTGTATAGTGTTGATTCAATTCGGCTTTTCAGCGAGACAGATCCAGGCAGCTGGTCCAAGACAATAAATAAATCTAGAAAAATCGAAAATTCGACAAAATTGTGAAATTTAACGATATAATCGTCGCGCTCAACCCTCAGACGCGCTTTTAAGAATCAGGAGAAGAACAGTGGCGTATCGACCCGGTACACAAGGCATGATGCAGGTTGACTACGAGCAACGCATAAATATGGACCGTATGCGTGAATATCGAGTCAGTCGCATCAAGCACTACATGGATAAGTTCGACATCGACTGCTTGCTGCTTTTCGATACGGGCAACAAGCGCTATTCGACGTCGACGGCGGTTTGTTCACCTGAAATCGACAATATGGGTCGCTACGCGATTATTCCGCGCAATGGACCGCCCCATATTTTTGGCTTCGGCTCCGAAGTCGCAAGCGAAAAGCTCAACTGTCCATGGATCGCGGACTACACGTTCCCGGCACACGGCACGATGTTCGGCGCGTTACCGGAAGCCTGGGGTTGCTCAGATGGCTTCCTCAAAGACCTGGACATGGTGCTGGGCAACTTCAATCTCGATAAATCGAAGATCCGCATCGGTGTCGACGTCATCGAGTCGCAGATCCTTCTGGCCATGCAGGCTAACGGTTACACCATTGCCGATGGCCAGGGCGTCATGCAGTACGCACGCTCGATCAAGAACGAAGATGAGATTGCAATCCTTAAACATGGTGCGGCTATCGTCGATGCAGCGTTCCACCGCATCGCCTGTGAAATTCGCCCCGGCGCGAAAGAGAATGACTTGCAAGCCGTTGCTTCACATGAAATGCATCGCCTTGGTGCACAATGGATTCACAATGTGCAGGTCACCTCGGGAAATCGTACCAACCCGCACCCGCATTTGAGCTCTGATCGCCTGCTACAGCCCGGCGACATTATCTTCATGGACATTGTGTGCCTGTACAACGGGTACCACACCTGCGTGTATCGCTGCTTCACGGTCGGTCCACCGTCCCAGAAGCAGATCGACACACATGCACGCTGTCTCGAAATTCAATTGGGTGGCATCGATGCCGTCAAGCCTGGCTGCACGACGGCCGACGTTGTTACGCGCTGGCCCGACTACCGCCAGATGGGTGCGCTCAACGAGCATGAGATCTTTGGCCTGCAGTATGGCCATGGCATCGGCGTAGGCTTGTGGGAATTCCCGATCATCTCGCGCGCCTACAGCATCGAGCATCCTGTCGAGATCGAACCCGGCATGGTATTCGCCCTCGAAACATATGCAGGTAACGAAGACGGATCTGATGGCGTACGTCTTGAAGATGAAGTTGTCGTGACCGACACAGGCATCGAAGTCATCACCAAATTCCCAACCGATAGAATTATCGGCTGCGGAATGAGTTATTGACCTAGGCGTTCGCCTGTAGGAGCCCGCCCCGGCGGGCGAGAATCTTATGGCTAGTATCAAAGTAGCTGTCATTCCCGGCGATGGGATTGGCAAAGAAGTGATGCCCGAGGGTATGCGTGCGCTTGAAGCTGCTGGTAGCAAGCACGGAATTAATTTTGAGTGGCAGGAATTTGACTGGTCCTGCGAGATGTATCTGAAGACTGGCAGGATGATGCCGGAAGATGGCATCGAACAACTCCGCGCATTCGACGCCGTCTACTTGGGCGCGGCGGGCTTCCCCACCGTACCTGATCACATTTCATTGTGGGGACTGCTGATACCGATTCGGCGTGAATTCGATCAGAACATCAATCTCCGCCCGGTACGATTATTCGAAGGCGTGCCCTGCCCCCTGGCAGGACGCGAACCGGGTGATATCGACTTCTATGTCGTACGCGAAAACGTGGAAGGCGAATACTCACAAATTGGCGGCATCCACTATGAAGGCACCGAAAACGAAATAGTCGTACAGCAGAGTGTTTTCACACGTCGCGGTACGGATCGTGTTTTGAAGTACGCCTTCGAGCTGGCACAAAAGCGCGAGGCAAAACACCTGACCTCCGCCACCAAATCGAATGGCATCATCCATTCGATGCCGTACTGGGACTCGCGCGTTGCAGAAATGGCCAAGAGCTATCCCGATATTGCTGTCGACCAGTATCACATCGATATTCTGACCGCGAATTTCGTCCGCATGCCGGACCGATTCGACGTTGTGGTTGGCAGCAACCTGTTCGGCGACATCCTGTCAGATCTTGGTCCTGCCTGCACCGGAACGATCGCCATAGCGCCATCGGCCAATCTGAATCCATTGGGCGAGCACCCGTCGATGTTCGAGCCAGTGCATGGATCCGCACCGGATATTTTCGGACAAAAAATCGCGAACCCGATCGGGATGATCTGGGCTGGTGCGATGATGCTGCAGCATCTTGGGCACCAGGATGCCCACGACAGCATCATGACCGCCATCGAGAACACGCTGAGAGAGCATGCGAATCTGACACCGGATATGGGCGGCAAGGCAAACACAGAAGGCCTCGGCAAAGCGATCGAGGCTGCAATCTAACCTGGGACCAAACTCATGAAATCAAGCACCGTCCAGCTATTTGTAATTGCATCACTCTGCGCACTGCTTACGGCATGTGGTCAGGAAGAGCCTGCGCAGTCACCGGAACCCACAAGCGACAATGCAGCCGAAGCAATGACCCTGGCCGAACAACTGGATGCGCGCAAAGCGAAGTTCGTGGAAATGGCAGCTCCCGAACGAGTTGCCGTGGCAGAGAACGCCATCACAGAGGTCGCGGATAGCGGCATACTCGATAAGGCCATTAACCTGGGCGACAAGGCACCTGATTTCACATTGCCTGATGCTCTTGGCAACTCGGTCAGTCTGTACGATGAGCTTGCCAAGGGACCGGTTATCCTGACCTGGTACCGCGGCAGTTGGTGCCCGTACTGCAATATTCAATTGCACGACTACCAGATGTCGCTGGGTGACATTCAGGCGGCGGGCGTACAGTTAATGGCCATCTCACCGGAACTTTCAGACAGTGCGCTTACCTGGAAAGAAAAAAATGAGCTTGAGTTCATTGTGCTGAGTGATGTTGGCAACGAAGTCGCTCGTGAGTACGGCATCGTGTACAGGATCCCCAAGGGCATCGAAGGCGGATACGTGGCGGGCGGGCGCAACGACCTGACTGAATACAATGGCGATGACTCACTCGAGTTGCCGCTCGCAGTAACCTACGTCATCGGTACCGACGGCACTGTTGAATACGCATTTGTTGACGCCGACTATCGCAAACGTGCAGAAACCAGCGAGGTAGTGGAGTTTGTCAAACAGATTGCAGCGGGTTCTGAGTAGAGGAAACGTGTTTTGAAAACTTTTCTGAGTACTTCAACGCTTCTGGCAATGAGTCTGACTGTCGCCTGTGCATCGTCCGTGTCGAACGCTGACACACTGAAAGCGGATGTCTGGGCGGACAACTGGTTCGCCCTGCACGCTGGTGATGACTTGATCAAGGAAGACTCGGTCCCCTACAACACCGAGCGCTCTTTCAATAAGGAATCGTTCGAGTTCGACATTGAGCTCCCGGCTCAGCTCAGTTTTGTCATTAAGGACTTTAAGGAAAATGACACGGGTCTGGAATACATTGGCTCACCCCGTGTGCAGATTGGCGACGGCGGATTCGCCGCACAAATCTTCGATGCAACAACGAGCAAGTTACTGGCCGTATCAAGTAGTGAATGGCGCTGCATTACGATTCACCAGGCGCCACTGAATCACAGTTGCTTACGCTCATCAGACCCGGAAACCGATTGCCAGTCGATCGTAGGTGCGGAACCGGAGGGTTGGACGAACGCGAGCTTTGATGACAGCGACTGGCCAAATGCCGTGGAGCATTCAGCCAGAGCCGTCCAGCCCCGTCGCGGCTATGACGAAGTTACGTGGCACGATGACGTCAAACTCATCTGGTCGGCCGATCTGGAGACAGACAACACCGTCCTGTGCCGATTTACAATTCCTGCATCCGAATGAAGAAAATGTAGAGGGGTTCTAAAGAGTCATGTTTACGAAAATTCTTACAAGCAGAATCTTGTTATTGCCTATGATTGGCGCGATGAGCGTCAGCGCAAATTCTCAGCAGAATGCTGGCCCGCCTCCGCCTGACCCGTTGCCGCTTGGTTTCTTTGTTACCAGCGTTGGCTTGGGAGATGGAGCTAATCTTGGCGGCCTCGACGGTGCCGACGCACATTGCCAGGCGCTCGCCGAGGAAGTGGGCGCAGGTGATCGGAAATGGCGCGCTTACCTGAGCGCGCAAGCAACTGACTCGGAGCCCGCCGTTAACGCTCGTGATCGTATCGGCGACGGCCCATGGGGCAATGCAAAGGGAATGGAAATCGCTGCCAGCTTGGACAGCCTGCTGTACGACAATTCCAACATCAACTACGAGTACGCGCTTGACGAAAATGGCGAACACATCAATGCGCGTTCGGCTGGCGACTCGCCAAATAAACACGACATCCTGACGGGCACGCAGATCGATGGAACGGCATTTCCGCCGGGCGAAGACATGACCTGCAGCAATTGGACGAGCAACGATGACGGCAAAGCACAAGTTGGCCATTCCGATCGTCACCGCTTCACCTTCCCGGGAAGCCCCTGGAATACCGCACATCCATCACGCGGTTGCAGTCAGGAAGCTCTACTCGCGTCCGGTGGCGACGGGTTGTTCTATTGCTTCGCGGCGGATTAGGCGAGCTCGCGCTCAAACAAAGCTAGCAATCGGCTCCACGCGCGTTCAGCCTGTGCTTCGTTGTAGACCCGTGAGTCTGGCGGGCACCAGCCGTGCAATGTGTCTTTGTAGACTTCAATCTCTGCACTGACGCCCGCGTCATCAAACGCGTCGCGCAATAGCACTTTGGCATTTGGATCTTTCTCGTCGTCATTGGCCGCGATAGCGATCAGGAAGCCCGCTTGCATTTTCGGCGCCAGCAGGTGTGGGCTGCTGTCGCTGTCAGATGCCAATCCACCACCGTGGAATGAACCACCGGCACCGATCCGCTCCGGCATGGCAGCAGCCAGTCGCATTGTGTAAGAACCGGTCATGCAATAGCCGGTCGTTCCCATTTTGCGGTTCGCGTCGACTGACGGCTGCGCATCAAGGTAGTCGACGAATGCCCGGCCATCGCTGACACAGGTTTCTGGCGACAACGACCGTGCATGAGGCATTAGTCGCTCACGAACTGCTGGCGTGCCGAACGATTCACCATCTTCAATAACAGCGCCCTTCGCCGTTCTGTAGTAAGGGTTGACGACCAACGTTGAATAGCCGGACTCCGCGAGGCGCTTGCCCATCATCCGAAATGAGGTTCGAATTCCCATGATATCGGGCCAGACTATTACAGCCGCGTGCGCACCATCGGCCGGGTGTACGAAATAGCAGTCTGCCATGCCGTCGGATGTTTCGACGAGAACCTCTTCTTCGACCACTTCCATTGCATTGGCCACCGCTGGAAGCATCATGCTCAGGGCAACGCCAACGGCACCCTTGCCAAAGCCCCGACGTGTCAGGCCATGCTTGCGGAAAAATTCTTCATTGTCTTTTTCGGTTAGTTCATCGCACATAGTCGCCTCTTCACTTCTGCCTTTCGTCTCCCCATTACATATGCCGTCGTTGATCAATGCAATGGCCGCACGCCAATCCGCATGCTGCAATACGGTACACTTTACAAACCACGGCACAAAGATGACCGGAATAAGGGGAGACAGATATGGAGCTCAATTTCTTATTGGCTGTCGCAACGGCAGGATTTCTGGCGACCTACTTTCACCTGGTTTTTGCGCTGACGGCGGGACGGGTGGGACTCGCGAAGCTTGATCTCGCCAAGGGAACCGGCAAGCTCCTCTTCGGTGATTCGTACGACGGCAACCCACCCTATATTCTGGGGCTCGCGGCGGTGCAGTTAAACGGGATAATTTTCGGCCTGGTGTACGCGACCGTGATAGGCCCTATGATGTCCGGCCCCCATGTACTGCGTGGACTGGCCTTCGGCGGCCTACTCTACCTTTATGCTCAGTGCATTCATGTGCCCATCTTCATGAAGGGCGGACTTTTCTCGCACAAGGTAAATTCTCGCGCATGGTTGACGGCGGCGATAGCGCACGCCATTTACGGTGTCATCCTGGGTTGGCTGTCACCACTACTTTGAGTCGGATCCCTGTCTTGAGAAAGAAAATAATATGAAAACGGGAATCCTGATTGCGGTCCTGATCTACGAGGTCTTCATCATCCTCGGCGTTGGACTCTGGCTGGCGAAACGCAGCGCCTCGCGCCCGCACCAGGAGGGCGATTTCGCTTTGGCCGGCCGTAATCTGCCAATGCCGGTTGTCGCTATCACGCTGGCGCTGACGGTCCTCGGAACCGCCCACATTCTGGGAATTTTCGAACTCGCCTGGTTTCTTGGGGCCGCAGCCATTTGGTTCAGCATCGCACACGTAATCCTGCTCGTGATGGTGTGCTTATCGACGGGCTTGTGGGTCAGGCGTCTCGGTCTGACGACCGTGCCCGAGATCCTGGAACTGTTGTACGGGCGAATAACGCGGTTGATCGTTTCGTGCACGATGGCCGGCGTGGTTTTCGGGATTCTCACGCTCGAAACGCAGGGCATCGGCATCATCATTTCGTCGATGACCGGCTGGTCCATTCGCAATGGCGCGGTCGTCGGTGCAATCCTCGGTATCTGCTACGTCGTGTTCGCCGGTATGAAAGAGGTCGGCTGGCTGAACCTCGTCAACGCAATCGTCATGTATCTCGGGCTGATCCTGGCAACGATTTTTCTCGCATTCAGACTGCCCGGCGGCAACTACGACTCGGTCGCCGATTACTACACCAGCTCCGGCAATGACTTCATGCTGAGTATTTACGGGACGCCAGAAATCTTCTTCGCGTTCGCGCTGGGTACTACGATTGCGGTCGTATTCAGTCAGGGCATCAGCCAAATGCTGATGCAGCCCTGCATGTCAGCTGAAAGCGAGAAAACTATTCGCAGGGCATTGTGGATAGCAGCACCACTGAACGGCATGTTCGGCGTTTTTGCCGTCGTCATTGGGCTAACCGCCAAAACAGTACCTGAGTTTGCCGCACTAGGTCCGAAAGTCGCAGCGACAACGATGCTGGTGAACTACCTGCCGCCATGGCTCGCTGCCCTGTTACTCGCGTCATTCCTGGCAGCAATTCTTTCAACATTCGCCATGACCAGCCTCGCGCCCGCCACGATATTTACCGTGGATATATACAAGAACCTGTATCGGCCAAAGGCAACCGAGGCCGATATGGCACGTGTGATGCGCATTACGATCATCATACTCGCGGTGATCGCGATGGCTGTTGCTGCCTTTTTGCCGCCAATCCTTGCTGCCATTAATTGGCTGTTCTCGTGGCTGGTACCGGTATTCTGGGTGGTTGTATTCGGGCTGTTCTGGAAACGCAGCAGCGCAGTTGCTGTCACGACTTTGGTCGCCGCATGGATCGCCAATTCGGCCTGGTCATTCAGTTCGTTGCCGCAAGCACTTGAAATGACTGATGTTCCAAACGCCTATGTGACACTGGCTGTCACACTGACTGTCGGCATCATTGGCAATCTGATGGCCTCGGGTAGCGGCGGGTTTTTCAACGCCGCCGAATATCGAGCGCAACTGAATGAACAAGCCGCAGCCGCCGAATAATCAGGTAGGAGTAGAAACGATGTTTTGGAGTATTTTCGTCGACAGCCTGGCACTAATCCTGGCTATCCTCGCAGTCGGTTGGGTCGTCGCCTACCTGATTCACCGTCGCTCACAGTAGTGCTAGCGAATTGAACTAATCGGAGTTAACGATGGAAGAGATTGTTGTAACGAGACTCTGGATGGCAGGCGTCGTCGCTGCGATGGTCGTGTTCGGTGTCATTGCCCTGATCGGCTACCGCCGACAGGGCGACAAGACAGAAAGCAACGACCAGGAAAACTAATCCTGGTTTGCAGCCTAACTACAACTCCGATATCAGTGCGTCAGCGATAAAATCGGCCCTTGCCACCGTGGCATTCTGTCCCATCAAGCCGATGCGCCACGCCTTGCCAGCGAACTTGCCCAGCCCGCCACCGAGTTCAATATTCCTATTGTTCAACAGGCTACCTCGAATCGCGGCGTCATCCACCCCCTCGGGAATGCGAACCAGCGTCAAGGGCGAAAGACGGTGCTCCGCCGCGACGATCATTTCGAGCCCGGCCGCCTCAAGCCTCGAGTACAGGTGATTCGCCGCATCGCGATGACGATCCCAACGAACCTGCAGCGTTTCTTCCACCACCAGGCGTAGTGCTTCGTTCATTGCATACAGTGAATTCACCGGCGCCGTATGGTGATAGGCCCGGGTCTTTTCACCCGACTCGTAATAGCTCATCAGCAGGCTAATGTCGCAGAACCAGCTCTGGACACGCGACTTGCGCTGCTTAATCTTGTCGACAGCCTGCTTTGAGAATGTAATTGGCGAAAGGCCGGGCACACACGACAGGCATTTCTGGCTTCCCGAATAAACGACATCGAGACCCCAGTCATCGACAAGCAATTCGACACCAGCCAGTGACGTGACGCAGTCCGCCACAACCAGGCAGCCGTGACTTTTCGCAATTTCGGCAATCGATTTCGCATCCGAACGAACGCCCGTGCTCGTTTCTGCATGAACAAATGCGACAGCGGTTACGTCGCTGTTCGCCTCGAGTGTCGCACGCAGCTCATCCAGGTCGACCGGCGTCCCCCATTCGTTATCGATCGTGATGACCTCTGCCCCGACCCGCTCACAGATATCTTTCATCCGGCCGCCGAATACACCGTTGATGCAAACGACCACCTTGTCGCCAGGTTCCAACAGATTTACGAAACTCGTCTCCATGCCGATGGAACCCGGCGCGGAGAGAACGAATGTCAGGGAGTTATTCGTCTGAAAGCAATGGCGCAAGCGCTCGCTAACTTCGTCCATGATCCCCAGAAATGCTGGATCAAGATGCCCAATTGTCGGCAGCGAGAGTGCCTGCAAGATACTGTCCGGCACGTTCGTGGGTCCCGGCCCAAATAGATCCCGCTTGATACTTTCCATTGTGAGTTTTCCGTTGATTCGCTATCGGACGACAGCTACTTCGGGATTCAAATATCATAGACCGCAGCAAAAAATCCAATTTTCCGTAAAAACCGGCTCAAAAAACCATAATATGACCGGTCAAAGGGGAGATCAGAATGCAATTCAACGTACGCCACACATGGCTATTAGCGGGATGTCTGGCCTTTGTCCTCGCCGGTTGCGAGAAAGGCGAGCCAGTAGCCACGGAAGAGACGCAGGCAAATGCGGCGCAAGCCGAGACTCGTACCGCGTGGATCGATTCCGAGCGCATCATCAATGCAGACTCCGAACCAGGCAATTGGCTGGCGCACGGCCGC